>Ga0209613_1000218_pt1 | contig 75590 bp, 57 predicted proteins | sample BioC13SIPDNA_2_FD_185747 | JGI IMG/M metagenome (GOLD analysis project Ga0209613, IMG submission 185747) | Anaerobic biogas reactor microbial communites from Washington, USA - Biogas_R2_A C13 SIP DNA (SPAdes) (version 2) | ecosystem: Engineered > Bioreactor > Anaerobic > Unclassified | place...
CGCCTTTTGTGCTCCGAATTTCCGGGCATTTCCCCTTACACCCGATGCTTCGGCCCTGGCATGGGCAGCCAGGTTGACGGCAAATGCCTCCTTTACAGCCTGACCAAGGTCAAGCGCTGCCTTCTCGTCAGCCGGGTGGATCCTGCCGTTGGGCATTATGGGAAAGTTGAGCAATAAGGTGCCGTTCCGCCCGATGGAATGGTAGTAGGTATCCATCAGCTGGGGAAGGGTTTTCACCTTGGAATCCTCACTGGGGTGGTAAAACCACTCGGGCCTGATTGAGGTGTTCACCTCTCCCGGAACCCAGGAATCTCCGTTCTCCACCCCGTGGTGCAACATCTCAAACGGGACATCGCCTGTGGCATTCAGTAAGCTCCAGTTGGTTTCGCCGACCCAGCCGCCTTCGGTGCCCACCCAGCGCACATCGGCCCTGTCGCCTCCGTCGTTCCAGATGACAATGCCGGGTTGCAACTCCCTGATCATATTGTAAGTAGGCTGCCAGTCGTAGTAGGTCCTGCGGTCAATCTGTCGGGTCTCATTGGCTCCCCCATAGTAGCCGCTTCCGCCATTGGCTCCGTCGAACCAGATCTCGAAAATGGGACCATAATTCGTCAGCAACTCCCTGATCTGGTTTCTGAAGTAGGTGATATAGGCGGGGTTTCCGTAATCGGGGTGGTTCCTGTCCCAGGGTGACACATAAATTCCCAGCTTCAATCCATACTCCTGGCACGCGTCGGCCAGTTCGCGCACCACATCGCCCTTTCCATCTTTCCAGGGTGCATTCTTTACTGAATAGTCTGTGTATTGAGAAGGCCATAAACAAAATCCACTGTGGTGTTTTGCGGTGATGATGATCCCTTTCATCCCTGCCTCCTTACAGATCCGCGCCCATTGACGGCAATCCAGTTCTTCGGGATTGAACAGGCTGATGTCTTCATTTCCATATCCCCACGACTGGTCGGTATACGTATTCAGCGAGAAATGGACAAATGCATAGAACTCCATTTCCTGCCAGCGCATCTGGTTTTCAGTCGGCACAGGGCCATGGGGTTCGGGCGATCCGGCGGGCTTGCAGCAGGTCAGCCATAAACCTGCACACACCAGGATTACAAGCGCTAAACTATTTTTTACTCCCATTTTTATTATGTTCATTAAATTTCTGTCAGGTCTTTCCATATGGTGTCAGATTTCGCAGCTGATAGGGTGTACCTCAGAAATACCTCCCGATCAGGGGATGGTCCACGATTTTCTTGCGCAGTTCGGTCATGTGCACTCCTCCGGAGAAGCGGTGGATGACCTTTCCGCCTGGTTCCACGATGAGGGTATACGGAATATTGCCCGGCCACTGCGGATCTACCGCTTCGATCAGGGCATATTTGTCTTCACCCGGAAAGAGGTAATTGGCCGTAAAGGCCGCCTGTTTTAAGGTGAGAAAATCCTTTACTCTGGCTTCCAGGGGCGCTTTGTCGAGGCTTACGGTCACCAGTTCGAAATCACGGCCCTGGTACATCCTGAAGGTTTCCACCAGTCCTGAGAATTCGGCGATACAGGGTCCGCACCAGGTGGCCCAGAAATTGATGACCCGCAGTTTCTTTGAATCGTTACTGACCAGCCGTTTGATCCCTTCCAGGGTGATGCGTTCCAATGACACCTGTTTTTGGGCCCATTCCTCATCCAGTTTCCGGCGGTATTCGTTTTTCCACTTCCACTTGACCGAACATCCGAAGACCCGGGTCTCTTTTACCGGTACCTCTTTGCCAGCCAGAAGTGCTTCCAGGGCATTCCGGGTATCGTGTTGGGATGCCGTGCCGATTTTTTCCCGGTCGTCAATGCGGCCACAGTAGCGCAAAATCCGCTGCTGGTCAAAGATAAAGACATGAGGAGTGGCCACTGGTCCGTAAGCCAGGGCGGTTTTCTGTTCCTCCCCGTCGTCAAGGAACGGGAAATTAAAGGCTTTGTCGCGGGCTCTCATCTGCATGTCGGCAAAGGTGTCGCCCGATTCGGAATAGCCCATCTCCTCGAGACAGACCGCCCCGGCATGATTCGGGTTGATCATCACCACCTGCACCCCCTTTCCCCGGTAATCCTCCTGAATGGCCTTGATCCTTTCCTCATAGGCCTGGGCGGTCGGACAGTGGGGGGCACTGAAGATGATCACCAGGATCTTTGCCCTGGAAAAGGATTTCAGGGTGTAACTCTTCAGACCAGTGCCTTTCAGCCTGAAGTCAGGTGCTTTGCTTCCGATAGTCAGCGTGGCCGGTTCCTTGTGCTCCTGGGCCGCAGAAGAAAAGACCAGGGAAAGAACTATGGCGATGGTCGGGAGGAATCTGTTTAACCTGTACATATGAAATATTTTAAATGAATGCTTCAATTCCCGGCACTGGTCTTCAATGGCCGGGGGGTTACGCCTTCAAAGGTGATTTTAACCGGAAGGATATGTCCCTGGTCGTCAAACGCCATGCGGTCGATACAGGTGACCCTGTGGTGTGGGGAGGCTTCCCCCAGCGGGCGGCGGTGGTAAACGATAACCCAATCGTCACTTCCCGGAATGTTGAGCAGAGAATGGTGCCCGGCGCCGGTGGCCACGGTGCTGTCTTGTTGCAGGATCGTACCGATCCGGCTGAACGGCCCAAAGGGATTGTCGGCAATGGCATAAGCCACCCGGTAATCCGGACCGGTCCAGCCGCCTTCCGACCACATAAAGTAGTATTTCCCCTCTCTGATAAACATCACCGGGCCTTCGACATACCCTTCCGGGGTGATCTCCTTCACCATGGATCCGTCGGGCAAAGGTACAAGCCCGGTGAAACTGTCGTTCAGCCTGACGATGTTGCAATGCTGCCACCCCCCGTAAATCAGGTAATAACTGCCGTCGCGGTCGTGGAATACGAACTGGTCAATGGGCTGGGCCCCGTTGATGATGTTGTTGATCAGTGGTTTCCCGATGAGGTCGCGGTAGGGGCCTTCGGGCTTGCCGGCTACGGCCACGCCGATACCACCCACCTCACCTTCATGCACGTCGTTGGCCCCGAAGAAAAGGTAGTACTGCCCTCCTTTCTCCATCACTCCGGGGGCCCACATCGCCCGCCGTGCCCACCGCACTTCCGCCGTATCCAGAATCCGTTCATGTTTGGTCCATCTGACCAGGTCGGGCGAAGAAAAACAATCAAAATGAACCTGCTTCTCATAGGCATCGGAATAGGTGGGATAGATCCAGTAGCGGTCCCCGTATATCACCGCCTCGGGATCGGCGTACCACCCCTGAATGACCGGATTCCCTGACCATTCCGGGGAAGTACTGCCCACGGGGCCCTTACAGGAGACCATTGATGCCACATATAAAAGGATGGCAGGTATGGAAAAATATCGAAATTGCATTTTTTCTGGTATGTGTTTTAAAACGAATACAGACCTTGCCGCAGGAAAAGTACCGCATGGCGAATATACACCTTTGCGCCCACTATGCCAACCTTCCCGTACCTTAATGGCTTAAGCCAGGCTGTCATGGCTTAAATCCGTGTGCAACAGTATTATATTGGCAGGAACTACCCACAACCGAATGGGAAAAATTGAAGCTTCAGGTGATGTGCTGCCATCCTGAAGGGACCTTGGTCAGAACCGGCTTCGGTGGTGAAACCAATGAAGGGTGTTGTAGTTTTTGACCAAAGACGGGGGTAGGATCAGGAGGCAGGTGTTCCCCGGGAGTCGCCGATAAACCGCCGTGTCGGGTAAGCCCATTGGATATCGCCATGCCGTGCGAATTCGCTGAGAATATCTTCCCAGATGGCGGCTTCGGTACCTCTGCGTTTGTGTGGATCGCACAAATAGCGCACACTCAGCAGTATCCCGTATTCCATCACCGTGACATAGATGATCGGCGTCAGATACTGGTAGTGGATCAGGTATAGTTTGCTGGCTTCCTTGAGGTCGCGTTCGGCCGGTCTGATGATTTCCTGCGTATGGCGGGTGACGATTCCCGTCAGCAGGTCTTTGGCGTTCTGCCAGTTGCTTTCGAAGGTGAGCCTGATCTCCAGTTCATTCCAGATGTAGTGGAATCCCTGGGTGAAGTTGGCCTGAGGTTCTGTGAATACCTTGCCGTTGGGAATATGGATGATCCTTCCCGTGCTCTGGTCGGCATGCACCCAATTGCCGATTTCAAGAATGGAAAACTGGTAGAGCCGGAGGTCGATCACATCTCCGGTATGGGGCCCGATCTGAATGCGGTCTCCGATGACGAACGGCTTGCGGAACATGATAAACAGCCATCCCGCCATGTTGGCCAGCAGATCTTTCAGGGCGATGGCGATCCCCGCCGAGAGAAGCCCCAGGAAGGCCCCCATGTATCTGAAGGCATGCACCCACACCGTCCCGATCAGAATGATCGACGTGATGGGAACCACGTACGATATCACCCGCTTCCATAAATAACGGGTCTTCACGTCCTCCGTGTTTCTCCATACGATGCGCAGAAAAATAGTCCGGAACACATAGAGAACAATGATGATCCCTATGGAGACCAGAATCTTGCTCTGGGTGTCCGGAGTGATTCCCGTGTATGTCTCAATGAACAGGGCCGGTTTTTCCATTTTTTATGCCTGATTTGAAGAAGAGAATCTTTTTCAGGCGTTTAAGTTATAAAACTTAAAGGAATTCCCAACTGCTGAAAGTCACCTTCCCAGCACCATCATTTTCCTGCTCAGTATGCTGTCGTCTGTGACCAGCCTGTAGAAGTAAAGTCCGTTTCCGGCTTTTCCTGCCGGCAAATCAGAGATTTTCCACGTTACCCTGTGATTTCCCGGTGACCACAAGCCGTTCACCAGGGTGGTCACCTCCCTTCCCAGGTGGTCGTAGATGGTGAGGGTGACTTTTTGCGTTTTGTGAAGGGTAAAACCGATTTCGGTGGAGGAGCTGACGGGATTGGGGTAGTTCTGACTGAGGGTGGGGGTGCCGGGTGAGGTGATCCATGCCGGGCTGTTGCCGGTAGTTCTTCTGACATAGTCGGCCAGCCAGGTCATCGCCGGGCGCCAGGCATTGGTTTTAAGCACCAGGTGGCAGGAACTCTGCCACATCTCCCCTTCGAGATAGCCCCAGAGGGTGATCCCCTTTACCCCGGGATGTTCCCACAATACAGGAAATATCCTTTGGTAAAGTTCAAGCTGTTGGTGGTCGTCGGGTGTGCCCTCATTGTTCAGGTTCCCCAGGTCGAATTCCGAGATGTAAATGGGCAACCCGGTGGCCGCCAGGCGGTCGAGATTGCTCTTCAGGGTGGCGGTGCTGGCTTTTTCCAGTTCAAAACGGTGTCCCTGCACCCCGATGCCGTCGATGAGTCCCCTGTTTTTCAGCAGGTTGATGATGGTCAGGTATATGCTGGTAGCGGTATTGTCATTGATAATCCCGTAGTCATTGAGAATGAGTTTTGTTTGGCCGGGCATATATTTGCGGGCCAGTTCGAAAGACTTGATGACCCAGTCCCAGCCTGTTGTGCCGTTACCCCCCAGAGCTTCTTTATAGTTTGCCCTTCCGTTGACCCCATCCGGAGGATTGTGTGACACCAGGGGCTCGTTGACCACATCGATCATATCCATGTGGGGATACCTTTTCCCTACCATCCGCATCCAGGTTTCGATGTATTTGAGCTGGGTGGCGGCATCCAGCGCTGAAATCCAGGAGGGTTGCTGTGCCCCCCAGATGAGGGTGTGGTTCTTGAAAATAAGCTGATGCTGCTGGGCATAGTTATATATTCTGTCCAATCCGCTCCAGTTCCATTTCGTGGAATCAGAGGTGGAGGCAATGGATCCCCATTTGCCCTCATTTCCCGGGGTGATCTGGTTCCAGTAGTTGGCAAAGATGTTGTCGCTGGCCATGACATTGCCCAGGAATTTCGTGGATCCCCCGGCCAGGGGAGGCCCCTGGTAAGGGGGGATCGGTTCAGGTTTCGCCTCCACTCCGGCCAATCCATTGTCCAGGGCTTCCACAGTGTAGTAGAGATCCGCCTTTCCGAATGCCAGCTTGTCAATGGCCAGCCCGTCTTCACGGGTGGCTATCTGAAAAGTCTGGGTGAGGTGGCCGGAATCCACATAGAAGGTTTTCAGGGCAGTGGAGGAAGGGAGGAAATTGAGCGAGATATTCACCCATTTCCATACTTGGCTCCCCGCTTCACCCAGGGCTTCCACAAAGTCAGAAGGTTGGGTAAACCCTGCACCCGCCATGCCATTGATAAAAACCCAGTCGTTGCCGTCGGCAAGGGCTTTGGCTCCGAAACCCCGGGCCGCGAAAAAACTGTCGTCGTCATACCCCCCTGCGCCCACACGCATGCGCACAAACAACTGATAGTACCCCGTGTCCCTGAACGTGACGGCATACGTGATCAGACGTATGGAATCCCCGGGTCCCGACTGCCCCGTGTAATTGGATTTGGCCGTAATATATCTGATGGTCCCGTCCTGAAGCGTGGATATCCCGCTGCCAGCCACTCCCGATTCAGCTTCTGTCACCACTGGGGTGGGGTCCGGAGTGACCAGTAAATCCCCTGGGAAAGAGGATATTCCGGAAAACGGGAAAAGAACGTTTAAACAGAGAAATAAAAACAGTGACACTTTTTGTTTCATCAGTTAAAATATTTAGTTACTATGGTTAAATGATGCATGGATATTTCATGTGTTTGAATTTTTACGTTTACCTGGTTGAACTTGTGAAAGTCGCATGGTGCTTCGACCACATAAAAGCTCTTTTATGATTTTTGCTCATCCTTCACAGGGAGCTGGTTTTACAGAAAAAGCAAAGATAAAAGGAAAATATAAAGAGGCTGCCTCAAAAGGGCAGCCTCTTTCTCACTGACGTTACCGTTCATGGGGTGATCTGCCTGGAGGAACTCCGGGGTTATCTGAAGTTGCAGATTCCCGGGTGATCTGGCAGGTCTTAGAACCTGGATGTGCAAGGGATACTTCTTCTTAGTATCCCGGATTCTGATAGGCCTTCTTTTCGTCGTCGGTCATTTCGAGTGCGTCGATCTGGCCCTGGGGAATGGGGCGCAGATAGAGGTAAGGCTGAATGCTGCGGTTGACGGTCACGGCATTATGGTCGCCCTTGGTGCTGGAAGCAATCTTATAGCTGGCAGCCAGCTCACCCCATTTCTGGGTGCGGACCAGGTCATTCCAGCGGAATCCTTCCCCGTAATACTCCCTCGACATTTCTGCCAGGAGGTAGTTGATGTCGATGGTGGAGGGTGTGGCGGCTGTCAGGGCGACACTGTGATCCGCGGCTTTCGCCATATTACGGTAACGGTCGAATGACCATTTTCCGGCACGGGCCCTGATCACGTTGAGGAGTTCCCTGGCGCTTTTACCCGGTTTAGTGGTGGCACCTTTGATGGCCGCCTCGGCAGCCACAAAGTAAAATTCCGAGAATTTGGCAATGTTGAAAGGTCGGGTAATGGCCGCATTGGGCTGTCCCAGTCCGGTGCCATTGTCGGTGCGATACGTACTCATCTTCCAGGTTCCGGGGTAGACCACGCGGCTGGTCCCTTCCAGGGCGATGACAAAATCAGCCCTTCCGGGAAGGGTGCCCCCGCCCACATTGCTGGGGCCTGCACCCGAAGGATAAGTGATGGGCGTGGAAGGCGTCTCATACAGGAAAGAGAGAATTGGATCACCGGGAAAGACCTTAATCCCGTTGGCGCCATAATAAAACTCAGTCTTGTCCCCTCCTTTGGGCCAGTTTCCGCGGTATACAAGAGTAAAGGTGCCATCAAAGCGGCTGTCTTCCGTCTTATTGGCAAAGGTGGTCTCAAAGACATTGACCACCGGCGCCATGCGGGTCCACGGGCGTCCCAGGTCCTGGGCAGCTTCCCTGAGCACCGAGGGAGCGGCACTGGTCAGTTCCGGGTTTTTATGGCTTCTGATTTCCGTATAGTTCCAGGTCATCATCCAGGAGGCAAAATTGTCGGCATTACCGCCGCTGCCGTAGGTCAGGCTCGCATCGTTGTACTTTTCGCTGGTTTCGGTGTGGTCGGCATAGAGCATCATCTCCTTGTTCCGTTCGTTTCCGCCTTTATGCAGTTCATAAAACGTTGCCATCAATCCGTACGGCCCAGGATCATCAATGGCGGTGGTGGCGATGTCATAAGCCTGCTGGAAGTACCACTGCGCATTTTTCCCGTCGGGATCGGTGCGGTCGGCAGCAGGATAAGTAGGGATATTATTGGGATTCTGGAGCCACCAGCCGTAGGTTAGGTAAGCCTTTGCCAGGAAAAGCCGGGCGACATTTTTAGACACCGTACCGGTCAGCCGGGGTGTCGCCGGCAAATCGTTCACGGCGGCCGTCAAATCGGGGAAGATGGCTTTGGTATAGACCTCCGGAACGGTATTGCGTACCGAAACCCGTGATGGGTTGATGTTGAATTTGAGTTCACCGGAGCCCAGATCAAGGGGGACTCCGCCAAAGGTCTGCACCAGCATGAAATAGTCGAAGGCGCGGAAAAAACGGGCCTCGGCGATCAGGGCATTGCTGAGCCCTACCGCAGAGGCATTCTCAATGATGCCCGAGGCGGTGTTGATGGCCGGGAAGGCATGGTCCCACAAGGTCCCGGAACCCCCGGTCTGCGACGGGGTGATGTTCCCCTGTCCCGACACATCCATCACCTTGAAGTTGGCATCGGCACTCTGGGCATAGGTGGCCTCATCGGTCCCCGTCACTCCGGAATTGTAAAAATAGGCGTTACCGTAAATATAACGCAGATGGGCATATAACGCGGTCAACCCACCGTTAACCCCCTTCTCAGTCTTAAAAAAACCAGGCTCAAAGATGCTGCGCGGCTGCTCCTCCAGTATGTCAGAACACCCTACCAGGAACACGGTTAATAAAACAGTGCCTATGATCGATTTGATATTTATGTGTCTCATCGTTTTCTTTTTTTAAAATGTCAGATTAACTCCAAAGATGTAGTTCCGAGTGGATGGCGCATTGAAGCCCACTGTAAGTATCCGGGAGTTGTACCCGCCGGTGGCCACATTTTCGTTGCCCATGGAGTTGGTCTCGGGATCGAGCCCCATCTCCTTATGGAAATCGGAAAACATGACCAGGGGATTCTGGACAGTGAAATACATGCGCATGTCTACGCCTGTGTTCTTGAGCAGAGAACGGGACAGGTCATATCCCAGTGAAACATTGCGGATTTTCAGGTAGGACCCGTCGAAGTAGGCCAGGGTACTGAGGTATTTGGGGTTGTCACCACTGATTACCCCATTGGGCGCAGGATACTTGGCTCCGGTGTTCTGGGGCGTCCAGTAATCCACCTTGATCTGTCCCCTGCGGCCTGTCATCAGATTGAGATAACTGCTGGGGCCGTTCAGGGTGCTGATCAGGATGCCACCACTCTGGAAGCCGCCAATGACGCTCAGGTCAAACCCTTTATACGCCACCCGGGTGTTAAAGCCTCCCAGAAAATCGGGATCCAGTTCCAGGATCTGGCGGTCATCGGGACCTATCTGCCGTTTGGGGGTTCCATCCTCGTTGTATTCCCCGGCATATTTCACCTTGATCATTCCCAGGTTGCCGCCCGGTTCAAGAATGTTCAGGTAGGGATCCCCCTCCTGCCATAGCCCGATATATTCGTAATCATATACGGAATTGATACTGTACCCCACAAACCAGCCGTTGCCTTCGTCTCTTGTTTGCCCTGAGGCAAGGGAGACCAGCTCGTTCTTGTTGGTGTAAAAATTAACGCCGGCTTCCCAGGTCCATCCGTTGACATCATCCAGGATGAGTCCGTTAAGGGAGAGTTCCAAACCTTTGTTTTGGGTAGCCCCAATGTTGGCTGTATAGCTGTTCACCCCAGATGTGCGGGGAAGCCCCAGCCCCAGCAGGATATCCTCCGTTTTGGTGAGGTAATACTCAATGGTTCCCGACAAGCGGTTTTTCCACAGGGCGAAATCCACCCCATAGTTCCAGGTCTTGGAGAATTCCCATCCCAGGCTGGGATTCCGGAGTTCCGTCACATAATAACCCGTGGCATAAGTCGAAGGACCGAAGTTGTAATGACGGGAACTCAGCCTGCCCAGGGTGCTGTATGCCCCGACCGCCTGATTGGACGTCTGACCGAATCCTGCACGGATTTTCAGCCTGTCGAGCCAGGTCACCCCCTGCATGAATGATTCGTTTCTGAGGTTCCACCCTGCCGATACGGCCGGATAGGTATGCCATTTATATCCTTCGGCAAGACGCGAAGAAGCGTCGGCACGCACGGTCGCCGACAACATGTATTTGTCGCTGAATTCATACATCACACGTCCCATCCAGGAAATGAGTCCCGATTGGATATAACCCCCGCCCTGGGGATTGGTGGCAGTGATCTCTCCGAGTGACGAACTCAGACTGTAATACTGGAAGGCTTCAGAGGGTATGCTTTTGGCATTGGTGCCCGAGTTGAAACTGGTGCTTTGCTCCGCGGAATAGAGCCCAACGGCATTCACCCGGTGCTTCCCGGCAAACATCCTGTCATAAGTCAGCAGATTCTCCATCGTCCAGTGGTAAGTGTTGTAGTTGCTGATCGAAGCCGTCGACTCGGTGGTGGGATTGCTGCTGTTAATGCCCTCAGCGGTATAGCTCCCGTTGTTGGACTGCTGGAAGTCGATGCCCAGGGTGGCCCGGTATTTCAGCCCTTCGATGCCCGGAATCTTCACCTCCCCATAGAGAGAGTTGTAGGTGGCAAAACGCCGGTTGTCACTCACCCACTTATCCTTCAGGTCTTCCACGATCTCCCGGGTCATGTTGAATTGTTCATCGAGCGGCATGCGTATGGTCCTCCTCAGGGAACCATCCTCGTTATAGGGACTGGCAATGGGGGAGAGGCTCAGCACGCTGTAAAGGCCAATCTGGTTGCCTTCGGTCAGGTTGTAGTTGCTGTTGGAGGTCAACCCGAAACGGAACCATTTGCCGATTTCCTGGTCGACGGAGGTGCGCAGGTTGTACCGGGTGAATTTGTTGGTGGGAACGACCCCCTGGTCCTGGAGAAAGCCCACACCCACATTGTAGCCGCCGCTGGCCGTGCCTCCCGACAATCCGACGTCATGGGCTGTCTGGTAGCCATTCCTGAAAAAGAGATCCTGCCAGTCGGTACTGACATCATCCGATTCGTCCACGCCGTTGGTGTACTGTCCCCGTGCTTTGCGGATGGCCACAAATTCCGGGCCGTCCATCATCGGGAACGGGGCAAACAGGGTGTTGACACCCTGACGACCATTGTACTGGACTCTCGCCTTGGCCCCCTTTTCACCCTTGTGGGTGGTAATGAGAATGACCCCGTTGGCGCCACGCGACCCGTAAATGGCCGTCGCCGAAGCATCTTTCAGAATGTCGATGCTCTTAATGTCGTTGGTGTTGATTTCACTGATCGTGCCCACAAAGGGAATCCCGTCAAGAACGATCAGCGGATCGTTGCTGGCAGTCAACGAGCGGGTTCCACGCACCCTGATCTGCATGGCCGCACCAGGCCTGGAAGAAGTTTGTGAAAACTGCACCCCCGGCAAACGGCTTTGTAAGGCCTGCGTGAAGTTCACAGCAGGGATCTCACGCATGGTCTCTCCCGACATCGAAGCCACCGACCCGGTCACCGCCTCCCGCCGCTGCACACCATAACCTACAACCACCACCTCATCAATCTCCGATACATCCGATTCCATCGTGACATTAATTACCGTACGACCTGAAACAGGCACTTCCTGTGAGGCCATCCCCACAAACGAAAAAACCAGCGTCCCGGCGGGAGTCACACTCCCCAACATAAACCTCCCATCGGGACCAGTGATGGTCCCCTGGGTCGTCCCCTTCAAAACCACGGTCACCCCGGGTATCGGAGCCCCCGCGGAGTCGGTCACTTTGCCCTGCACATTCAGGGCCTGGCCAAAGCTCCAGATCGAAAAAAGCATTAAGGATACCACCAGGGCGAATCCCCTGATAAATCGTCTTTTTTTCATTTTTCAGATAGTTTTAGTTAATTCTCACAGATTCAATTGATTTGAGCAATAATATTCAATATAGCTTATTGGAATCAGTTGAAATGGTTAGTTTCGGTAAAGGTAAAAAAAACTTTTATCTTTTGCAAGGGTTTCCCGGTCATTTTAAAAATCCCTGTATGTTCATAACCACTGGTTTTGCCGCTGGGAAGCCGGATGAACCGGAGGTCATAAAACAGGTCGTGCCACATGGAAGAAGCCATGTGGCACGATATGACAGGTAGCGCAGCAATCAGGAGTGCTGAGGCTGTCCAATCAGAAGGCCAGGTTGAGGCGGAGATAGAGGTTACGGCCGGGTTCAGCGCTGATGCTCCCCCGGTTGGTGGCCAGGTGGTTGGTGTAGCTGCGGTCGGTGAGGTTGTCGACACCCGCGAAGAGTTGCAGCCGGGCGGAACCGACACGCAGGGGGATGCTGCTGACCGCTATGTCGAGGCGTGTGTAGCCTGCGGTTTCCTTTTCTCCTTCTGCGATCTTATCCTGCCGGGCGGCGCCCACCAGGGTCATTTCCGCCGAGCCGGCCCGCGGAAGCGTATACCGAACGCCCATCCTCCCATGCAGGGGAGGAACCTGCGGCAGGTTGCTCCCGGCTTTCGTATCCTTACCCCTGACATAAGAGCCCGAGGCAAAGAGGACCATGTGCGACCAGGTGTTGTATTCCACCCCGAAATCGGCACCATAAAGCAGGGCCTTGCTCACATTGGCGTTGACCAGGGCCGGCAGGGTGTCGGTGACCACAATACCCGTACCGGTATTCATATTATAAATGAATTCTCCGGGTGTTTCCACAACCAGGTTGGAGATACTGTTGACAAAACCGTTGAACTGCAGGTTAAAATCCTTCTTCCAGATCCGCACTCCCCCGTCGGCTGAAAAGCCGTTCTCGGGTTTCAGCGCCGTATTGCCCAGTCTGACGAAATTCCCCAGGTCAATGTATTTGAAAAGTTCCTCGATGGAAGGGGCACGGAAAGAGCGGGCCAGGTTGAGGGTGAGTCCGGTTTCGCGGGTCACCCGGCAGAGGAGTCCCGCATGGGCGCTCCAGGAAAGGTTCCGGTGATCGCCTTCGGGGAAGGTGATCCGCTGATTGGGAGGTGTGTCGTTCCTCGCGCCGTTGACTATGAGGTAGTCGATATCCTGTCCCTGGTCATTCTGCACTCTGACGCCGTCGATCCTTCCCCCGGAGATGAGTGTCAGCTGGTCGTTGAACAGCCGGGCTTCATCCTGGATAAACAGCCCGGTACTGGTGAAGGAAGAGGCGGGCGTCGGCGTCTCCCCGCGCACCAGCGCGTTGGTGCGCACCAGTTCTCCTGCCGGACTGAAAACCTGAACGGTAATCTCCTTGATTCTGGAGGTCCTGACTCCCCGCGACCAAAGGTCGGCCCCGGCAATCAGCGTGTTCCGCGGACCCAAATCCCACGTGCTTTGAAGCTGCCCTCCATGCATCAGATGGTTCCCCACGGGAAGAACCCGTTCCGGAGTCGTTATCTGTTTCCCTTTGTTGGGCAATGCGGTTTCTGTTACCGTGTGGGGAATCATCTCCACATCGCGCTGAATGTATTGGGTGAAATAGTTGGCTTTGAGGGAGGAAAGCTTGCCTGTCAGGGGCGTGATTTCATAGGTGGCGGAAAACAGGTGTCTGCTGATATCCTTATAGGAGGCCGTGGCCGGGCCCGGAAAGGCCGAACCCCCGGGTATGCCCACATCTTCCGACCAGTTGTTCTGGTACTGGACCTTCACCACGTGGTTGTTCCAGGGGGTCCATCCCGCCCTGGCCGAAATATTACTGGAAGTGAAACCGCTGTTGGGCAAAACGCCCCTGGGGGTTCTGATGTCGTCTGCAGATTGGCGGCTGCCGCTGAGGCGAAGGTATACCTTCGGAGCCCCGGCCGTGACATCGCCGTGCAGGGTGAAGAGATGGTTGGCAGAGGCATACCCCGACAGGACATTCCCGGAAATGAAAGGCCTGGCGCCAAAACGGCCGTCACGGGTGATGATGTTTATGATTCCCCCCATGGCGCCTGTGCCGTAAAGGGCGGACTGGGCCCCCTTGACCACCTCCACCCTTTCGATGTCGTTCACGTCAATCATGCTGAAGGAGGCCGTCAGGTCAGTAGCCGTCTCTACCCGGTGGCCGTCGATCATGGTCACCAGCCGGTTCTCCCCCAACCCCCTGATATTGATCCCGGTCGACCAAACCCCGTCGCGGCCCATGGCAATCCCCGGTTCAGCCGCCAACACATTGGAAAGGGTCTGCGCCGAATATTTGCTGAAATTCCCGGAACCCACCACGACCATGGGCATGGGCACATCCTTCATCCGGCGGTTGACCCGCAGGCTCGTTACTTCTACCTCCCCCAGAGGTATGGGTTCCCGCGCCACCGTATCAGGATGCGCATCCTTTGAAGCAGCGTGCACCTCATTTGTGCCGGGGTATGATTCTTTTGTAACAGCGTGCGCTTCCTTTGTACCGGAGTGGGTGTCCTTTGAAACAGGGCGCGCTTTTGCCGGAACCCACACCTGGTGTGGTGATTCAGCCACGGTAAGGCTATCCTGACTGGTAGCCTGTGAATAGAAAAACAGTGCCCCCAGGGCCAATGCCGACATGAAAAATAGTCTCTTATTCATAATTTGGGTTCTTTAGGAGTACCGATTTCACCTGAATTCCCTTTAGCCGGCCCAGCTGGCCGGTGAGAGAACCTATCTGATCGGTGGATCCTTCCAGAACAAGGGAGATCAAACTCATCCCATTGCCGCGGGGTAACCCCTGGCGCCCTAAAATGATGTTGGAATGGCGGGAGATGATGTCGTTCAGAAACTGAACATTTTCACGGTCTTCGACCTGAATCAACACGGTTCCTACTCTCTTTTCCATCAGAATTCCTCCGGATCAGTTTTAGACGGCCGGCACATCCTTGACCGGAAACGCATCCCGGGTCGCAGTAAAGGCTGGCCGCATGGTTTTACATTGCAATGGTAAGGAATTCTTCTGTAAGAATTCATGCCAAATGTTATGTTCTTGAGTAGATTTGTCTTAAAATTGCTTTGTGATGATACGTCGGTCGATTCTTTTTAAGCTGCTGTTTCTTTTCCCGGTGGTGGTTTTTCTGCTTGCGGGGTGTGGAAAGCCGGAGCCGGCAGCCCGGTTCACGCTGGCCACCCTGAAGGGTCCCTCTTCGATGGGGATGATCAGGCTTATCGACAGCCTGAAACGGGATCCTGAAGCCCGGATACAGGTGGAAATCCTCAATGAGCCCCTGCAGGTGCGCAAGATGATGATCGACGGAACGGCCGACCTGGCCATCCTGCCCTCCACGATGGGCGCCATCGTTTACAACAAAGGGATGGACTACCGGCTGGTAGCCGTGCCTGTGTGGGGAACCCTCTATATGGTGGGCAGCGATTCCACGGTGACCACCTGGAAGGATCTGATGGGAAAGCGGGTTTTTGTCATGGCCCGCGGAATGACCCCCGACATCCTCTTTCGCTACCTGCTACACAAAAATGGCCTCGAACCGGCCAAAGACGTAACCCTCGACTACAGTTTTCCCACCCACATCGACCTGGCCCAGGCCGTGAGGGCCGGAAAAGCCCCCCTGGCGATTCTCTCCGAACCGCAGGCCAGCCTGGCCATGCAGGCCAACCACACCCTGCAACGCATCTTCTCCCTCGATGAGGAGTGGAAGCGCTATGAAGGAACCCCCCTGGCCGAAACCGCATTTCTGGGCAGAGGTGATTTCCTCCGGAAACACCCCGAAATGGTGGAAAAACTGCTTGCCAGTTATGCCCGCTCTACCAGTTGGGTCAACGCCCATCCCGACAGCGCCGCAGCCCTGATCGTCAGCTATGGCATTCTCCCCGACTCCCTGGCCACCGTGAAAGCCATTCCACGGATAAATCTTAAATTTGTGCGGGCCGGAGAGGTGGAAAAAGAGGTCATGGACTATTTTCAGATCTTTTACCACCTGAACCCGGAAATTATCGGAGGGAAAATGCCGGATGAAGATTTCATTTACAGGTAAACGGACCTGGGGGGTCGCCTCGGTCGTGTTCATCGTGGCCGTGTGGAAGCTGCTCTCCCTGCTTCTGGGATCCGAATTTGTGCTGCCTTCTCCGGAGAAGACGCTGCTGACCACCCTGAAGCTTTTCGGGGAGAAGGATTTTCTGGCCGTGGTGGGCTCGACAGTGGCCCGCAGTCTGGCAGGCTTTGCCCTCTCCATGGTACTGGGGATCGGCCTGGGAGTGGCCGCCGGCACCGACGCCCGCTTCAACGCGTTCCTGCAGCCCATCCTGGTCACCATCCGCTCCATCCCGGTCATCGCCCTGATCCTGCTGGCCCTCATCTGGTTCACCCCGGGCAGCGTGCCGGTCTTCATCGCTCTCCTCACCATGTTCCCATTTATCTGCATCAACGTGATCGACGGCATTAAAAGCGTGGATCCCGACCTCAAGGAGATGGCCGCCTTTTACCGGGTGGGCAGGCTCCGGATCATCAGGGAGTTGTACATTCCCGGGATTATGCCCTTCATCATCAGCGGCGCCTCCAGCGCCATGGGCATCGGATGGCGGGCCATCATCACCGGGGAAGTCCTCAGCCAGCCACACTACGGCATCGGCACCCTCATGCAGGGTGCCCAGACCTTCCTCAACGTCGACGCGGTCATCGCCTGGACCATCCTGGCCGTGGTCCTCAGCTTCTTCTTTGAAAAAGTGATCCGCGCCGCCGAACACCGTCTTATCGCCTGGAAACTCTAACCATGCCCCTCAAACTTAAAAATATCAGCAAGACGTACGGGCCGGTGGCCCTCTACCGTGATTTCAGCCTCGCCTTCGACGAGGGAAAGATCACCTGCATCCTGGGTCCCTCGGGATGCGGAAAAACCACCCTCCTGAACCTTATCGGAGGATTGGTGGCCCCCGACAGCGGCACCCTCGACGGCTTCACGGGAAAACGGATCTCCTATATCTTCCAGGATCCGCGGCTGCTCCCCTGGAAAACCGCCCGCGAAAACATCGACTTCGTATTGCCCCATGACCTGCCTCCCACAGAAAGAATGCACCTGGTCAACCACTTCATCGAATTGGTAGAACTGGAAAATTTCGCCGGTTATTACCCTGCCAAACTGAGCGGCGGCATGCGTCAACGCGTCGCCATCGCCCGTGCTTTCGCCTTCCCTTCCGACATCATCCTGATGGACGAACCCCTCAAGGGCCTCGATGTCAAACTTAAGCTCAACCTGATCCGCACCTTCTCCCGCATCTGGGAAAACGACAGGCGTACCGTCATCTTCGTGACCCACGACGTGGAGGAGTCCCTGCTCCTCTCCAACGAAATCATCGTCATGAGCCGGGCTCCCGTTCGCATCCTCACCCGTCAGACCCTTGATATTCCGGTGCCAGAAAGGATTCTCGGTTCCACAGAACTGGGGACAATGAAAAATACGCTGATACAAATGATGGAGGAGTAGTTTATTACATGCCACAGGCGCGACTTGATGAAGCAACCTTGTCATGCGTTAAATTTTGGGTGGAGAACACCCTTTTTGTCACTCAAGTGATTAATTATGAACCATTAAAAAAGTGTATATCATGGACTGGTTGAATGCACTGCTCTTCAATGAGGGGATCGCCCACACCATCTTGCTCTTTTCCTTTGTGATCGCCCTGGGCGCCATTTCCGGAAAAATCAAGTTCTTCGGCATTTCCCTGGGGCCTACATTTGTGTTGTTTGCGGGGTTGCTGGTGGGTCACCTGGGCTTTACTGTCAACCATGAGGTGGCCGATTTTGTCAGGGAGTTCGGGCTTATTCTCTTCATCTATTCCATAGGGTTGCAGGTGGGGCCCGGTTTTTTCTCCTCTTTCAAGCGTGGAGGCATGCAACTTAATCTGATGGCTGCAGGGGTGGTGCTCCTGGGAGCCCTGACGACTGTTCTGCTGTGGGTATTGCTGGGTGGCAGGGTATCGATGCCCATGATGGTGGGCATCATGTCGGGGGCGGTTACCAACACGCCCGGACTGGGGGCTGCACAGGAAGCCCTGCGCCAGGCCCATGAAGCCGGGCAGATCAGTGTCATCCCCCCGATCGCCCTGGGTTATGCCGTGGCTTACCCCCTGGCCGTCGTGGGCATCATCCTCTCAATGGTGATCATCCGCAAGCTCTTCGCCGTACGCATGGATGAGGAGGAGCGAAAACTGAAGGAGGAGGAGGAAGCCGCCGTCGTCAAACCTGAGAAACTCACCCTGCGGCTCACAAACAAAGCCATCGCCGGCCGCCAGCTCCATGAGATCAGGCAGTTCGTGGGCCGCGATTTTGTGGTCTCCCGCATGTTCCGCAACCACCAGTTCTCAATTCCCCAAACCGAAACCGTGCTGCTCGAGGGTGACATCCTGCTGGTGGTTGCTGCCTCTTCCGACGTGGAACCCATCAAGGCCTTCATAGGTGAAACCACCGATATGGACTGGAAGGCTTCCGAAAAGATGCTGGTGTCGAGGCGTATTGTGATCACCCGCAGTGAAATCAACGGCAAAACGCTGGGGTCCCTGCGCATCCGCTCACTCTACGGTGTCAACATCACCCGTGTCCACCGGTCGGGCGTCGACCTGCTGGGCACTCCCAACCTGATCCTTCAGGTGGGCGACCGGGTCGTGGTGGTCGGCGAACTTGAAGACATCGCCAAGGTGGAGAAATTCCTGGGCAACACCCTTAACCGGCTCAACGAACCCCATATTATCACCCTCTTTGTGGGCATTTTCCTGGGCATCGTGGTGGGAAGCATCCCTTTCTTCATCCCCGGAATGCCCATGCCCGTGAAACTGGGCCTGGCCGGCGGCCCCCTGATCATCTCCATCCTGATAGGCCGCTTCGGCTATAAACTGAAACTGATCACCTACACCACCCAGAGCGCAAACCTGCTGCTCCGGGAAATAGGCATTTCCCTCTTCCTGGCCAGCGTAGGCATTCTATCGGGGGGGAATTTTGCGGAAACGGTCTTCTCCAGCGACGGGCTCCTCTGGATCGGCGCCGGATTCGTGATCACCCTGCTGCCCCTGCTGATCATGGGCATGATCGGCAGGAAGGTGGCCAAACTAAACTATTTTCCGCTGATCGGGCTCATGGCCGGAAGTACCACCGACCCCCCGGCCCTCTCCTATGCCGGCTCCATCTCCAACAACGACCAGCCCGCCGTCTCCTATTCCACCGTGTACCCTCTGACGATGTTCCTGCGGGTCATCATCGCCCAGATCCTGATCCTGATTTTCGTCTGACCGGCTCTCCGGTTTCTGGATTCCGGCGGGCGCATTGACACCCTCTCTCCTCTATGCCAGGTCTGCTTAAATGCCTGTTCTCTGCTAATGGCTGGCCGGGTGCTGAGGCCCGTCGAACCCATCCCGGTTTACCGGGATGCGTTTGCCCGGTGGCATGCCCCGGGGAGTTTCAATGGGAGGGTGTGGCCTCCGCATAGTCCCCTGGTTTAATAAAACCGGTCCCTGCCTGATTATGGGGTCACTCATTGAAAGTGAGGTGTTTGTAGGTGGCCAGGTCGCCGGCCTTCTTCCTCAGGGAAGCGCTGAGCCGGGTTTCGCCGCGTGCCGCCGCTATCCGGCTAAGCCCAAAATAACAATAAGAGAGATACTCATGGGCATATGCCCCGAAGGGGGCGCACTTCCCGATAGCCAAATGGTATAGTTTTTCGGCTTCGGCCATCCGGCCATATTTCTTTTCCCTGAGCAGGGCCCTGAAAAACTCCCTTTCAGCCTGGAACCAGGAGCTTACAGGCTCATGCGCTTGTGCGAGGATGCTTTCGGCTTCGCTGTATCGTTTGAGCAGTAACAGGCTGCGCACATGAAGGGCCAGATACTCGTTATTCCGGGGGTGTTTCTCCAGGAGTTTCCGGCTGTAAAAGGCCGCTGCTTCATAATTCTTTTCGTAGCCGATATGGATCCAGCAGAGAAAGGAAGTGGCTTCTGCCTGGAGGAAAATGGCCTCACGTGCGGCCGCCTCCAAATCGGCAAGGCCTTTCAGGCGGTCACCACGCGGAAAAAACACGGCAAATGGTTTGTAGAAAGGGTGGGCCTCGGGGTAGGCCTCCCGGTAATAATTATAAAGCCCCGTTACAAAACGGAAATCGGCATGGGACCCCGTGTAGTCAAAGGCTTTGACCACATCGCGGTAGGTTTGCGAGGCCATGGGAATCACCTCGCTCTGAAGGCCGTTGTCGGCATAATAGGTGAGCAGAAGCCCCCGTGCCCCGATATCGGCCAGTAAATATTCCTCCTCCCCGGGCTGAAGCCGCCGCTTTTCGCACATGGCGATGCAACGTAGCATGTTCTCCTTAAAACTCTTCACTCCTTCCGAGGCTGGCGTCAGCGGAAAGTAGCGCCAGTAATTGGTCATCCCTGCGAAGAGCCAGACAACGGGATGACCGGGCCACTCCTTTTTTAACAGGTCGGCGACCTCTGTAGCCTCAGCAAATTCGCAGTTGTAGATATGGTCCACACCCTCCTTCAGTCGGGAAATCGCCAGCGTATCATTCAGAATCTGTCCATCTACAGGGTGGAGAATCCCTGCCAGAAAGAACATGGAAAACAGTGTCCTGAGGATTCCTGTTGTTAATGTATTTCCTGATGACTCTTTTCTTTTCAAAATCTTCCAGGTTATTCGATTTGCGTGTCCGGGATCTGAAAAAATGGTTCCGGCCATCAAATGCCTTTCAAAAATACACTCAATTTTTCTTATTTTTATTCCCATAATGGTCCGACACGATGAAGTAATTACAGCCATAATGATGAGATTAGGATTTCTTTTTTTGGTGGTGGCCCTGCTGGGACACACCACCCTGAAAGCTCAGGAACCGGGCAATGCGGTGACCAAGGTCATCCTGTCGGGTTTTTCTGAACGGGCTTATACCCATGAAGCGGTGACGGAGGAGCAGCTTAACCTGATCCTCGAATGCGGAATCAAGGCACCCAGTGCCCGCAACCTGCAACCCTGGAAGTTTACGGTTATTCAGGATGAGACGACCATGAAGGAGGCCATTGGTAATGTGGTTCCGGGGAATGTGTTGATCGTGGTGTCGGGGAAAGTGGCGGAAAACGGGAGCACCCCCGACTTTGATTGCGGACTGGCCACGGAGAGCATGTTTGTGGCAGCCCACAGCCTCGGACTGGGTGCCCGCATTTATGGCAGTCCGGTAGGACCCATTAATAACCAAAGAGAGCTCTTTCAGATTCCTGATGGGTACAACGCGGTGGTGGTACTCCGCATCGGGAATGTGGACAAAACTGTGGATGCCGTGACAGCCGCCACCCCGCGCAAACCTTCCGCAGAAATAGTCAACTTCCGGAAATAGAGGAGCTGCACATGACACCCCCCCAGGAAATAAGTGACCTTCAAATGCGTATTATTCCTTGAATTTCCGTAAATTATTGATGGGAATAAGCAATTAACATCAGCTACACCTCTATGTCAAAGCTGATTATTTCCGGGTAGGGATGAAAGTCTTAATCACGGGATCGTCGGGGTACCTCGGACGGTTGATTTCGAGGGTATCTATAATCTGGCCTCCGATAGTGTGGCCGGGGTGAGGGAAATCGCCCCTGACCTGAAATTTGTATGGATTCCGAAGTGGCTGGTAAAGTCGATGTTATGGGTTCTCTGGAATCTGAAGCTGGTCAATTTTCAGCCGGCAGGTCTCCGTGATGCCCTATACCCGATCATCATCGATCCGGCGAAGATCATGACCCGTTTCCGCTATAATTTCCGCTACTCCTCCCGGGAGGCTTTTCTCAGCACCCGCACCACCAACCTGATTCCGGCAGGTAGCTTCTTTTGAGCCGTGCTGGTTTTTTACCGGCCGGAACCGCACCTTCAACGGGTATCTTTCATGACCCGCCCTGCAGGGCGGGAACAGACCTACTCGTGGAGCGCCTTCCTCAATTCGTTTTCCATGACCCGGAGGACGATCCCCTGGGGGACGATCTGCCCCAGGTAAAAAAAGAGCCTGCCCTTGCGGCCGGGAATCACCACACTTTTCCTGCGCAGCATGGCCTCCACCGAAACCCGCGCCACCTCTTCGGGATCCATGGCCATGGTCCTGGAGACCACTCCCGAATTCTGAATTCTCTCCCTGACAGCGTCACTGGTCCTCACGCCCCAGGGACAGACGGCGGTCACCGATACCCCGGTATGGCGCAGCTCCGCCCTCAGCGATTTGGAAAAGAAAAGGGTGTAGGCCTTGGATGCCGAATAAACGCTTTTCCCCGGCACCGGCAAAAAAGCCGCCATACTGCAGATATTCAGGATGTGAGAGCGCGGATACGCGGTGAGTTCCTTCAGAAATACAGAGGTGATCAGAGTGGTGGCCCGCAGATTAAGCAGTATCATCTGGTCCACTTTCTGCGGATCCATCTCCTTCAGGTAACCGTTATAACCAATACCGGCATTGTTAATGAGGTTGTTTACCCTGATCCCCCGGGCCCGGGCCTGGTCATAAACCTGCAGGTAGCTCTCCGGACAGGTCAGATCGGTGGTCAGGGTCCTGGTTGTAACAGGGTATTGTGCCGTAATCTCCGCAGCCACTTCCTCCAATCCCGTTTCCGGTAGAGAGACCAGAAACAAATTCATGTGACGCCGGGCGCACTCAAAGGCCAATGCCCTGCCGATACCGGAACTGGCCCCCGTGATCAACGTGAAATATTCTCCGTTTACGCTCCTGTCCATGACGTCATCCCCATAAAAAACCCGCGCTTCCCGGTATACCCGCTCTGCCTCCCCGATCAGCTTTCGCCGATATATAAAATTAAACCTAAAAATCTAATATAATAAATTGCAAAAGTGGTGTAGAATGTTTATTTTCAAGCTGTTGAAACAAAAAAAGAAACAAAACTAGCACCACTTCCAGGATGAAAAATACGGATAATATTTTAAAAGGACAAACAAAAGTTGTAAAACACACATTTTCAGGAAGTAACATTACCAGATTCTCCGGATTGAATACCATTTCAGGGTACATGAACAAGCAAGGCATCATACGACTCATTTCTTCTCATTTCCCTACTCGCAGGCACAATGCCACAAAGTTTGGTGTGAACCAGATTTTGCTGGCTGTTGTTTTTGCATCCCTCAGTGGGATCAACCGGATATGCCATATGGCCAATTTTACCGGTGATGGTTTGGTCAGGGTTTTACTGAACCTGAAAAAGGCCATTAATGAAAACACCATATCTGTTACGCTCAAGAAACTTGGCCAAAGCGGAGCCAGAACGCTTCAGACCCTTCTCCTGGACAATAATTCCAGATGGCTTGATCAGACCGGGCTTGAATCCATTACCCTGGATGCTGACTCGACGGTCAAGCCTGTTTTTGGCAGCCAGCAGGGTGCTGCCAAAGGGTATAATCCCACCAAGAAGAATGGGATGAGTTACCATCCGCTGCTTGTTTTTGTCAGTGAAATGAAACTTCTGTACCATTCCTGGTTCAGGACGGGGTCTGCTTATACCTCCAACGGCATTGTCGATTTTCTTCATGAAGTTCGTTCTAGTCTGCCCGGTAGGATAAAAAGCGTATTCTTCAGGGCTGACAGTGGTTTCTTCGCAGGTGAACTGCTTGACATTCTTGAATCCTGGGGCTGGAACTATCTGATCAAAGTGAAACTTAAAAATCTGGACACACTTCTTTATCATCAGAACTGGGAACCAGTAAAAGGCAAAGATGATGAGTGGGTATGCCACTTTACTTATAAGGCCAAAGGATGGAGCAAACCAAGAACCTTGAAGGCCATCCGCACGGTCACAAAAGAGGTTGAGTTGTCCTATCTGGGGCAAAGCCACAAAGTACAGGAGTATGAACATGCCTGCTATATATCAAGTCTTGAATATGATGCACACCATTTGCATAAAACCTACAAACAAAGATCAACCAGTGAGACCTGGATTGAACAGGTTAAAAACCACACGATGGCCGGGAGCACGCTTACGGATGATTTCTGGGCCAACGATATATTGTGGCAACTCAGCGTTTTTGCCTACAATCTTTCGGTAATGGTTCGCACCGGTAAAAAGAAGTTTCTCAAGCAGGAACATAGGACATTTGCGAACTGGTTCATTCTGGTACCGGCACGAATAACCAGAAGTGCAAAACAGATAGAATTGAAGATGTATGAGCACCATTTTTACAAAGAGGACTGGGAGGAGCTTGACCGGATGGTCAAAGCCGCCTGAGAAAAGGTCAAGAACAGAAAAGTTGAAATTTACCCCTTAAAATGATGGGAAAGGTATGCGAAAATGTGAAATGAATTTGAATACAATATGTTAAACTGATCGAAAAGGGAGCGCTCGGCTGTTAATTCCTGGTGCCCATCGAAAGAAAATGATCGAAAATGGGACTCAGAGAAACTGCATTACCGTCGGCCTTCTTCCGAAAAGTTCAATTTAGATTTTTAAGTTAAACATTATTCTTATGTTATAATCTATTCAGGACCTTAATTTCAGAAACGTGGAGGCGAATGAGAGAATAATCAAATGATTGATTCAAATAGTTGGTTCCTGTCTTACTGATGAAGGAATTTCCAAGTTTCGTGGAGGCACCTTCCCTTCCGACCTATGGGAGAGATCTTCTTATGCCTGGTGACGGGCCTCTTTCCGGCTCAAAAGCAAGTAGACGGGAATGCCGGCCAGGATCAGGACGATGCCTATGGCGGCTTCGCGGGGCCGGGTGACGATGGTGTTGAAGAAGAGGGCGATGCAGAAGAGAATGTAAAGTGCGGGCACTACCGGATAACCCCACACGCGGTAGGGGCGGTGGGCATCGGGCATCCTGCGCCGCAGGATGAAAACCCCCAGAGTGGTGGCGCCGTAAAAGATGAAGACCGCAAAGATGATCATGTCGGTAAGCTGATCGAAGGTGCCCGTGAGCACCAGCACCGATGCCCAGATTCCCTGCCAGAGCAGGGAGTTCCCGGGTACGCCGGCCCTGTTGAGACGACCGATGGCCCGGGGGAAAAGCCCCTCGCGGGCCATGGCATAGTATGGCCTGGCACCCGTAAGAATGCTGGCGTTGGTGCACCCCAGTGTGGTGACAAGGATCAGCACCGAAATGAGGAGAATCCCCGTGTGACCCCCGAAGACGCGCACGGCCTCCACAGCGGCAATCTGGTTCCCGGCATCATTGACAGCCTGCAGCTCCGGAATCGTCAGCAGCGACAGATAGGTGTAGTTGACCAGCAGGTACACGGCGATGACGATGAATACGCCGGTGACGATCCCCCGGGGAATGTTGCGGCGGGCATTTTTAAGTTCTCCGCCAATATAACCCACCGACACCCACCCCTGGTAAGCCCAGAAAGCCGCCAGCATGGCTGTAAAGAAGGCCGGAACGGTCACCGTGCCGCCTCTCAGCTGGCTCTGGTCGAAAATCTCTCCCGAAGGAACCGGGTGACAGATCAATCCTGAAATGACGATCCCCGTTAATCCCACCGCCACCAGGAAAAGAATGACCTTGCTGGTAAGCGCCCCGCTTTTAAGGCCCGAAATATTGAGGAAGGTAAGCCCCATGATCAGCCCGATGGAGGCCAGCTTGATGCCAAAATCGCGGAAAGGGTAGAAGATGCCCCCGAGAGAGAGGTCCGCCAGCGTGGGGAGCACTTCCGGAATGGGAAGGAGGTTGTGGAGCGACTGGGTGAAGACATAAGCCAGAGAAGAGATGGTGGCGGTTTGGATGACGGTGAAGAGGGACCATCCGTAGAGGAAGGAGAAGAAGCGGTTGTAGATTTTCCGGAGGTAGACGAAGTCGCCGCCCGTGCCGGCGAGGAGCCCTGCCACCTCGGCATTGCTCAGGGCTCCCATGAGGGTGATGAGGCCTCCGGCAAGCCAGGCCAGCAAAATCCAGAGCGGCGAGGGGAGTTCCGCCGCCATCGGAGCGATCTTTTTGTAAACCCCCGAGCCAATGATGTTGGCCACCACGAAAATGATGATATAACCCAGTCCGAGCGTCCTGACCAGCTTCCGTTGCTCCCTCATGGCAAGCGATACGTTGGTGTTGAGTTCCCGAAGTTATGAAAAAACGGCGTGGTGAGAATTTATAGCTATAAATACTACTTTTAGCACCCTGAATTCCGGAAAGTACAATGACACCATCCGCTCTCAGTGCCAGGTCAACCATAATGTTTGTTCACTGTTTATGATTGATAAGGTGTGGAAGCCTCCGGACTCATCCGTAAAACCGGGATTTGTTTCCGTGTGGCGTGCCGCGAACCATGACAAGACACAACAAATGACCTTAACGAATTCGGATTCTTCGCCGGAACTGCCGTGACCAATAATTCCCCAAAGGAATGGAACAACTGAAAAATAACCCGATGTATCGCTACCTGATGGTTCTGGTGATATGCGCCAGCGCCGGGTTGCAGGGGTGGACTGCCCTCTTCACCAACTACGCGAAGGAGGTGGTGGGGGTCAACGGCTTTCAGATCGGGGTGGCCCAGGCGGTTAGGGAGATCCCCGGTTTCCTTTCATTTGCAGCCATTTATGTGCTGCTCCTGATGAAGGAGCACCGCCTTTCGGCCTGGTCGGTAGTCCTCCTGGGTATCGGCTCTGCCCTTACCGGCTTCTTCCCCACCTTTCCCGGACTGTTGATGACCACCTTCCTCATGTCGGTGGGATTCCACTTCTTCGAAACCACCAACAAGTCGCTGACCGTCCAGTATTTCGACACCCGCGAGTCGCCGGTGGTCTTTGCCCGCCTCCGGGGCTACGGCGCCCTGGCCAACATCGGGGTGGGGGTGCTCATCTGGGGACTCTCCTTTGTGCTCGAATACCGCTACAACTTCCTTCTCCTGGGGCTATTCATCGCCACAGCCGGAATCACCATGCTCTTCTCCCATCCTGCAGACAAAGATATGCCCCACCAGTCGAAGCGCCTGGAACTGAAACGGAAATACTGGCTGTTTTACGTGCTTAACTTCCTGAGTGGCACCCGGCGGCAGATCTTCACCGTATTCGCCATTTTCCTGCTGGTCGACCATTATGCGCTGAGCCTCCAGGTGGTTACGGCCATCTATGTGGTCAACTACACCCTCACCTGGCTGCTGAATCCACAGATTTCAAAGGCCCTCAACAAATATGGTGAGCGGGTGGTCCTTACCCTGGAGAGCGCCAGCCTGGTGGTTCTCTTCCTGGGCTATGCCTTCATCGAAAACGTATGGGTGGTGGTCGCCCTTTATGTCATCGACAGCATCTTCTTCAACTTCTCCATCGGGCTGAACACTTACCTGCAGAAGACCGCAGATAAGGCCGACCTGGGATCGGCGACGGCGGTGGGCTTTACCATCAACCACATCTCGGCGGTCGTCATTCCTGTTTTCGGAGGGATGCTCTGGATGCTCAACTGGCGCCTTCCCTTCCTGGTGGGGATGGGCTTCTCCCTGCTGTCGCTTTACTTCACCCAGAAGATCAGAACCAGTTACCATGGAAAAAGCGTGAAAGTCACCCCAGGATCACTATCCAGAGGGGCAGGAGGATGAGCGAGAGGGAGGTGGAGAGGAGGACCACCCGTGCGGTGAAGGAGGTGTCGAGGCGGTATTGCTGCGACAGGGCATAAGGGGTAAGGCCCACGGGCATTGCCGCTTCCAGGATGCTCGCCTGCAGGTTGAGCCCTTCGATCCAGCCGGAATTCGCAACCACCAGGTAAAATATTCCGGGCAGTACCAGCATGATCACCAGCGAAAAGAGGAGGGTATGTCCCCATTCCCGGAGGTGTCCGATTCTCTGGAAACCCATGAAGATGCCCAGGGAGAAAAGGACCAGGGGAGTAACCGCCTGACCAAGCATGGAGAGTGACCGGCCCAGGATTTCGGGGAGCCTCAGACCGGTGATGGAGAGGAACAGCCCGATGAACACCGACACGAGCAAGGGGTTGGTGAGGAGTTTGCTGGCCAGGTGGCGCGGGTGAAAGCGCTCTTCGCCGCCGGTTTCGACCAGCAGGAGCCCCAGTGTGAGCAGCCAGAAGACGTAAACGGCCGAGAGGAGGCCTCCTGCCGGAAGGGCACCCTCTCCCAGAACGGTCTGCAGCACGGGAATGCCCAGGTAGGTGACGTTGCCATAGGCCAGAATCAGGAAAAGGGTCTGGCGGCGCAGGCGGCTGAAATGGAACAACCGGCTATAGGGAAAGGCCAGCAGCGTGCAGAGGATGAAGTAAACCGAGTTGACGAGCATCATCCGGTTGTAGTGCCCTCCGGAGAGATCGACACGGGCCAGCAGGGTGATCACCAGGGCAGGAAAGCCGATCCAGAGGGCAAAACGGTTGAGGACCTCCACCCATTGATCCGAGGCCATTTTGGCGCGCGAAAAGAGGACTCCCCCCAGGATGATGAGAAACAGGGGCAACACCGCGTCAAAGGCTGTGATGAAAGTGCTCATGGATCAAGTTCAGCTATTTCTGCAGTTCAAATTTTCCCAAAGCTAAAAATAATAATCCAACCGGGTCCTGACACAGGTTTGGTCAGACATGGAAAAGTGTTTCGAGGCGGCGTCCTTTTTTCAGCCGGTAGTGGGTGAAGAAGAGGATCAGTGCCAGGGGCAGAAGGGAGACGGTGGTGATGAGCGACCACCGCAGGTCTATGCTGCCGGTCATGAAGAGATCAAGGATGATTTCGGTGACCATGCAGAACCCTGCTATAAGGAGGAGACCCGCTCCGGGGAGGTTGAGCCCATTGAGGGGAATCCTCCGGTGGAAAAACAAAAGGATGCTCAGGAAGAGGAAGGCAGCAGCGGTGATGGGGAGTCCTACCGGCAGGAACCAGTGGAATCCTCCGGCAAAGAGGTCGGTAGCCGCCAGGGCGGCCAGCACAGCAACCATCGTTCCTGCCAGCAGGAGCAGGGGGCGCTTCCGGGAAAAAAGAAAAAGAGTGAGCACCACCCAGGCCAGGAGGATCTGAACGGAAGCCAACGGGGCCCATTGAAATCCCCTGACTGTAAGCAGGTCGACCATCAGGCAGATGACGATCCCCGAAAAAAGCAGGATGGTACTTAACTCCCACAGCGAACGCCGCTGTTCCTTCTTATGAATCTTCAGGATCGCAGAGGGGGTACTGGCAGGACCGGCTGCTTCAGCGGCACTGTTTTCAGGATTCTTTCCGCAAAGCGGACAAATCTTCAGTCCGTCGTCAAGTTCTACTCCGCAATGAATACAAATGGGCATATATTTCCGTTTTACGTTTAATCTGATGTTTCCTACTGATAGTGAATAAAATACCGGTCTTCATCCGGGTTGTCATTTCAATCACTGTACGATGCGTGGTTCATGTGTCGCTCAGGATTTTCACCCTGATGCCCGCCCTGGTGAGGTGCCTGAGCATTACCTTTTCCAGATCGGTAGAACGGGTGATGTTGACGAAGGTGATTCTCAGGTTGCCGTTGTAGGAGATGATGCCACAGCCGGCCTTTACCTTCGGGTTAGGCGGGGGCGGTATGAACTCCAGGGCGGTGACCCACTCTCCCATCTCCGGAGGAAGCGTCACCTGCCCCAGGTTGGTGACCGTCCCCGTGAACCGTTTCGAGGCGAGTCCACGGTAGATGGCCGCAGTGATCATCTTCTTGATGAACAGGGGCATGATCCGTATGATGAAAAGCTTTTCGTAGCTCACATTCGAAGAAAGAAAGCGCGCAATCTCTTTAAGGCCGGAATACATCTGCATCTGGTGATGAACTGAAAGGAGGATCTCCTCAAAGGTATAGGTTCCAAGGCGGAGGTCTGTTTCCGGAAGGACAAACAGGGAGAAGTTGCGCAAGGTCCGCGTGGGGAATTTGCTGCGCATGTTGACGGGCACCTGGATGCGGAGGAGGTTTTTGCGGTTTTTCTTCAATCCTCCGGAATCGAGGAAGATGTGTTGAAGGGCCAGGAAGTAGACCGCCACGAGGTATTCGGTGAGGCTCACCTGGTGTTCCCGGGCCACACCGAGGAGCTCTTTGGTACTCATCTCAGCCCTGATGACCCTGAGGCGGGGTTTTTCATTCAGCCGGAAGGGAAGGTGCCAGGCTTTGCGTGATTTGGAGGGGGGTGGCAGTTTCCGGAAGAAGCGGTTATAACCGTCTTCGGTCTCCTCTTTGGAGAAGGGGGTCTCCGGGAGCAGGATGCCGCCTGGGTCTCCCGGGGGATGGCCGCAGAGCGTGAGGTAGGTGTACAGGAGCGACTTGAGGTATTCCAGGGCGCCGCTGCCATCGGTGAGGATATGGAGGAATTCGACGGAAATGCGGTTCCCTCTGGCTAAAATCCGGTAGAGGGGTTCGTTTTTCCGGGTGATGGCAAAGGCGGTGCAGGGGATCTCCTCTTCGGCCTGGATCCGGGGTTCCTGCTGGTTGAATTCCAGGAAATGCCAGAAGAGGCCGCTGCCCAGGGAGACGTTGAAATAGGGGAAGCGGGCTGAGGTGCGGGTTACCGCCTCCCGCAGGGCGTTATACCGAACCGGATCCCGCAGGGTGGCGGTGATCCGGAATACCGCGGTGAGACTCGAAGAAACAATGGCCGGGTAGAGCTTGGCGGCGTTGTCGAGCTCCAGCCACCCTTTCTTCTTCAGGGCCGAGAGGTGGTTCTCTCCCGGGCTGCGCCCCCCTGGTGCAGATATGTGGTTCTCCCCGTTCATAAATGGACAAAGATAATTTGTTTATGTCAGGAAATCTTAATACCGCAGGTGAGGCACACGGGAACTTCAGGTGATACCCTTATTGGGTGGGTTCAGCCTGTCCAGGTTTGGTTATCCGGGGCCTGGTGATCAGTTGAGCAGCGGTTTTTGTCACTTCGGAAAATTGCCGGAAACTGTTTTCTGCGGAAGGGGGTTTCTTTGCAGAAAAGGCAAAACCATGGAAATCCTATTCAGGAAGATGATCGGTCAGACCGTCAGGAGGGCCGTCAGACGACTCAGCAAGTCTATTCTGGTGCTGGCCGGGATGGTCAGGAATCGCCGCAGGCCCGATCCCCGGGTGATGAGGGCGATGGCTGAATCCGTTGAGCGCCATCGCCGTTCGACGGGCCACGGGTTAATCCGTTCCTTTCCGGCAGGAAGGCTGATTACAGGGTTGTTGACATTGGCCATGCTGGGGTCGTGTGCCCCGAAGAAGGAGGGGCAGCCCGAGGTCATTCACAAGGTAAAGGTGGCACGCCCGGTGAAGGAGGCGGCCACGTCGGAGCGCACCTTTCCGGGGATCATCAGGGAGGCTGCTGAGGTGAACCTGGCCTTCCGTGTGGCGGGGCCCATCCGTGACATCCACGTGAAGGAGGGGGATTATGTCAGGCAGGGCTCCCTGATCGCACGTATCGACCCCCGCGACTACGAGATACAGGCAGGCGTCTATGAAGCCCAATACACCCAGATGAAGGGGGAGTTTGACCGCCTTACCGAGCTGAACAGCCGTAAGAGCGTGGCCGACAACGACTATGAAAAGGCCGTGGCCGGCGAAAAGATGCTCCGCATGCAGCTGCAGAACGCCCGCGACCAGCTCAGCGATACCCGCCTGTATGCCCCCTTTTCGGGATATATCCAGGCGGTGAAATACGAAGAGGGCGAAATGGTCAACACAGGCATGACGGTGGCCACACTTATTGACGTGAAATCCTACCTGGTGGAAATCGATCTGCCTGCCTCTTTTTTCCTCCGGAAAGGAGATTTCACCACCTTCAGTTGCACGCAGCCCCTGGCTCCGGCAGAAGATTATCCCCTGCAGCTCGTCAGCACCCAGATGAAGGCCAACAACAGCCAGCTCTACCGGACCACCTTCCGCCTCGATCCGAAGGTAAATCCTGAGCTGGCACCGGGGATGACCGTCAGCGTGAAAATAGGCTACCAGAATGAACTGGAGACACCCCTTCAGATACCGCTGACGGCTCTCTTCCGGGAAGAGGGCAAAAGCTGTGTCTGGCTGTTTGATGCTTCCACATCGACGGTGCGGAAACAGGAGGTGACCACCGGTGACCTCGCGGGCGACGGGATGATCACCATTCTGTCGGGAATCGACGGGGACGATGAGGTGGTGGTGGCCGGTGTCCATGCCCTTCGTGACGGCTGGAAGGTGGAACGGCTGGCAGAAGCTTCTGAAACCAATGTGGGAGGGTTGTTGTGATGCACATTTCCGAGATGGTTTTTCAGCGGAAGATCCTCTTTTATTTTCTGCTGGCGGCAATGGTCATCGGGGGGATCTTCTCCTTCCGCTCCCTCAGTAAGCTTGAGGATCCTGAGATCTTGGTCATGGTGGCTCGGGTGGTGACCATTTACCCGGGGGCATCGGCCCATGAGGTGGAGCTACAGGTGACCGACATCCTGGAGAATGAACTGAACACCCTTTCCGACCTCAACCAGATTCTTTCGCAGTCGGAGGAGAACGTTTCGATGATCACGGTGGAACTGAAGATGACGGTTCCCCAGGAGGAGATTCCGCAGCGGTGGGAGTTTCTGCGGCGGAAGGTCGCGGCGGCGGTGCCCAAACTGCCGGCGGGAGCGCAGACTCCGATGGTGATCGACGACTTCGGCGATGTCTACGGCCTGTTTTACGCGATGACAGCCGACGGCTACTCCTATGAGGAGATGAAGAAATACGCTGAGTTTGTGAAGCGGGAGCTGCTGGAGGTGGAGGGGGTCAGGCGGGTATCCCTTTACGGGGCACCCGAACCGGTCGCCGATATTATCCTGCCGGCCGAAACGATGGGCGAGCTGGGGGTCTTCCCCCTGCAGATCATGTCGGCCATCAGCGGGCAGAACCAGACGGTTTACCCCGGTGTCCTGGAGAGCGGCCACCAGCTGGTCCGCGTGGGGATCAGCGACAAACTCACCTCCATCGAAGATCTGAAGAACATCCAGATCAGGGGGATCCGCGGCGACCAGTTCCGGCTGGGAGATATCGCCACCATTCAGAAGGGCTATGCCACGCCCCTGCGCAACACGATGACCCTCAACAACCAGAAGACCCTGGCCATCTCGGCTTCCATGGAGAAGGGGGAGAACATCATCGATGTGGGCAAACGGGTGGAACAGAGGATGGAAGAGCTTCAGGAGCGACTTCCGGCGGGTTTTCATTTCGAGAAGGTATTCTTCCAGTCTGATGTGGTGAAGGAGGCCATCGACGGTTTCATGTGGAACCTGGTGGCCTCGGTGGCCATCGTTATTCTGGTGTTGATGCTTACCATGGGTTTGCGCAGTGGGGTGATCATCGGTGTGGGGCTGTTGCTGACAGTGCTGGCCACCTTTCCGGTGCTGCTGGCCACGGGGGGTACCCTCCAGCGCATCTCCCTGGGGGCCTTTATTATTGCCATGGGAATGCTCGTCGACAATGCCATCGTGATTGCCGACGGCATCCTGGTTGACCTCGGGAAAGGCGTGAAACGGAACATTGCCCTGACGCGTACCGCCAGGCAGACGGCCATGCCCCTGCTGGGGGCTACCCTGATCACCATTACCGCCTTCTTACCGGTGTTTCTCTCCAAAGATACAGCAGGCACCTATGCCCGCGACCTCTTCGTGGTCCTCTGCATTTCGCTGCTTTTCAGCTGGATTCTGGCGCTGACCCAGATCCCCCTCTTCGCGGAAAAGTGGCTGAAGATCAAAGGGGAGGGCGATGCCGGGCCCCGCCCTGAGGGGAAAACCCACCGGGCAGTACGCCTGGCCCTGAGCTTTCTCATCAACCACAAGCCGGGCACCATCGCCGTGGCCTCCCTTTTAATGCTGCTGGCAGGCCTGAATGTGAAGAACATCCAGAATGCCTTCTTCCCTGACCTCAACTATAACCAGGTCTATATCGAATATAAGCTTCCCGACGGCACCTCTCCTGACCGGGTCAACGGGGATCTTCAGAAAATCACCGCTCATCTGCTGCAGATGGAAGAGGTGAAGATGGTGGTGGCCAGTCACGGGATGACCCCCACGCGCTACTGTCTGGTGCGGGCCATCGGGGAGGCGGGCGACCACATCGGTGAGCTGATCGTCAACTTTGAGGACTATAATACGATGGTCCGCATGAAGCCGGTGCTGGAGAGGTATCTTCATGAGAACTACCCTGATGCGGCCGTCAGGATCAGGAAATATAATTTGTCGGTGAAGGCGACGCATACCGTGGAGGTGGAGTTCCGGGGGCCCGATCCGGCGGTCCTGCATCGTCTGAGCCGCCAGGTGCAGGAGATCATGCGGCACACGCCCGGCGTCGACAAATACACCATCGGTGACGACTGGAATGCCATGGGCAAGTCGATGACTGCCCAATATGATCCCACGCTGGCCACCCGGGCGGGGGTGAGCCGCTCCGACCTGAGCAACGCCCTGCTGGCGGCGACAACGGGTCTTCCCCTCGGGAAGTACTATGAAGGGGAGACCGCTTACACCATCCTGATGAAGACGCGTGCGGCCGACGGTTCTCACCTGCAGGACCTGAGCGACATTCCGGTGTGGAGCATGCTTCCCGATGTGGGGCGGTTATTGGGTACCGACGCCATGGAGCTGCTCTATGGCACCAAAACCACCGATGACCTCGCCAAAGAGCTGATTAGTCCGGTGCCCCTGAGTGCGGTCACCTCGGGCATCGGCCTGAGCTGGGAAGAGACGCTGGTGCACCGCACCAACGGGCAGCGCTCTATACAAGCCCAGTGCGACCCCGCCGAAGGTTTCAGTCCGGCCGACGTGCGCCGCGCCATGATGAAAGAGGTGGCGGCCATCGACCTGCCGGAAGGTTACACCTACAAGTGGGTGGGCGAATACGACCTCCAGAGGGACGCCCTCAAGAATATTTTCAGCTACCTCCCCCTTTCCATCGTGATTATCCTGATCATCCTGTTGCTCCTCTTCAACGACCTGCGGAAGCCCTTCATCGTGCTGGCGGTGATTCCCCTGACGGCCATCGGGGTGGTGCCCGGACTGATTCTCACGCGGTCGCCCTTTACCTTCATGGCCATCGTGGGGGCCATCGGGCTTATCGGGATGCTCATCAAGAACTCGGTGGTGCTGCTCGACGAGATTACCCGCCAGACCGGAATGGGGATTCCCCGCTTCACGGCGCTGGTCAATGCCACCATTGCCCGTACACGGCCGGTGATCATGGCCTCGGTGACCACCATCCTGGGGATGCTCCCCCTGCTCACCGACCCCATGTACAAGAGCATGGCCGTCACCATCATCAGCGGCCTCATCGTGGGAACCCTCATCACCCTGATCTTCGTGCCCATCCTCTATGCTTTTACCTTTCATATCCATAGGGATGAGACAGGCGACGCCCCGGAAGCCCTTTCAGGAGGATTGCCAGGTGTACCCCGGGCGATGGTCTCCGGCGGTACTTCCGGAAGCCCCATGGATCCGGCGGCTGGTCCCGGCGTAAGTTCCCAAACCCCTGAAAAATGAGAATGACCATGAAGCGATTGTTGATCCTATTTTTGGTGCTGGTGACGCTTCCGGAGGTGAAAGCACAACAGAGGCTGACCCTGGAGGAGTGCCGCCGGCTGGCCCTGGAGCAGAGCGAAGAGATGAAGATTGCCCGTTTCAGGGTGGAAAAGGCCGGTGCCGAGCGGGCGGCCATGAAAACACAGTACCTTCCCTCGCTGTCGGGGAGCGCTACGGGACTCTATCTCCACAATAACATCGAACAGGAGCTGACGCTGCCTACGCAGGTCCCTGATCCGGCCACAGGCCAGTTGCGGCCCAATGTGATGGTTCATCCCCAGACGGGGGAGGTGGTGATGGGGCCCGACGGAAACCCCGTGTTTAACATGTATGCCTGGCTGCCTCTGGAGATCAGCCTTCAGGGGGCTTACCTGGCGGGGATCTCGCTGCAGCAGCCCCTCTATACCGGGGGAAAGATCGCCGCAGGCCATGCCATGACCCGCATCGGTGCGGAAATGGCCGCCGACAACCTGGAACTGCAGCGCGCCAATACCCTGTGGGAGACCGACCAGGCTTACTGGCTTTATGTGTCGGTGCAGGAGAAGGTGAAACTGGCCGAAGCCTATGAGGGATTGCTCAGCCGGTTGGAGGAGCGGGTGCAGAATGCCTGGGAGACAGGCATGACCACCCGCAACGAGCTGCTCAAGGTGACCGTGAAGCATAACGAGGCCCGCCTGCAGCTGCAGAAAGCCCGCAGCGGACTGGAGCTGACCCGGATGGCCCTCTGCCGCATCACCGGACTCCCCTTTGACACGGCCCTTGAGACGGCCGGTGAGGAATCCCTGGGGCTAAAAGCTGATACAGACACTTCTTCCGGGGGTGGCGTGCCAGGTGCACGAACTCACGCGGGGGAAAGCGTGAGGGATTCCTTCTCCCCCATGGCGGGGGAAGTGGTCCCGGAACCGGGGAACCACCTGCCCGGAACCGCGGTTGATTTGTCGGCCCGGCCTGAGTTCCGGCTGTTACAGAAAAACGTGGCCCTGGCCGAAGAGCAGGTGAAGCTGGTGCGTGCTGATTTCCTGCCCACGGCAGGTATCAGTGTGGGCTATAACCATGTCGGGGGGATCGAAGTGGGACCTGAAAAGTTCAGTTCCTCCAATCCCAGTGTCATCGCCTCCCTGAAGATTCCCCTGTTCCATTGGGGAGAGGGGCGGCAGAAACAGATCTCGGCGCAGCGCGACCAGGCAATCAGGGAGGCGGAACTGGAGAAGAACAGCCGGCTGATGGCCCTGGAGGTGGAGCAGGCGCGCCTTAACCTGAGGGATGCCCGACTGCGGCTGGAAATGGCCGCACCCGCCATGGAACAGGCCGAAGAGAACCTCAGGGTGAGCAACGACAACTATGAGGTGGGCCTGGGACTTCTCACTGACCTGCTGGAAGCACAGGCGCAGTGGCAGAATGCCCGCAGCGAACAGATCGAGGCGGTTGCCGACTTCCGCCTGAAAGAGAGCGCCTGGCTCAAAGCCACCGGTGCCCTCCAATGATCACCGTGAAGGAGGGGATCCCGTTTCCGGTGGGCCGCAGCCAGAGCAGTGCGTTCAGGACCGGCCTGACCACCCCGTTCCATAACGCACGGGAATGCTTCCCGGAACAGCCGGGGATTCCGGAGAAAAGGTTACGGAATATTGGACCCCGGAATAATGGACCGCGGATAACAGGCCCCGGAATAACAGATCGCGGAATAATGGACCGCGGATAACAGGCCCCGGAATAACAGGCCCCGGAATAATGGACCACGGATAACAGGCCCCGGATATTGCAGGATGGCCTTTATGGTGACCAGGAGCCGGAAATCCGCCCAGGTTGAGTATATTTGATGGAACATGGATCACAGAGCGTAACCACACGACGATGATGAACAAGGAACTGGATTTCATCAGCAATCTCTCCTCCTATAAGTTGCGGTCGATCCTCTTCAGGGTAGGATCGGTAAGTGCCGTGGCTTTGGTTTTCATGCTGGTGACCACCAGAATCATCGGCGGCAATGCGGCACATATCCCTCCGGTCCAGTATTTCAAGGTGATTCTGATCTTCAACATCGTCACCGAATTGAATGTTCTGCTCGACAATCTCTCGGAACGCTATTTTCCGATTCCTTCCAGAATAAAAACGCGGGTACTGCTCCATTTTCTGCTCAGCCTGATGATCGGCCTCTTTGCGCTGATCTATTTCGAAAGTCAGATCAAATACCTGGAGGTGCTGCAGGAACCCATCACGTGGCTGATGGTGGCCTTCGGGCTGATCTTTGTTTTTATCCTGATTGTCATCTCCCTGAGCCTGCGCATCGTTTCCAAGTGGATTGCCTCGCAGCGGGAGGTGGAAGCCCTCAGGCAGCTGCAGATGAAAAACGACTACAATGCCCTTCAGGACCAGCTGAATCCCCATTTTCTCTTCAACAATCTGAGTGTGCTGAAGTCAATGATCCGTTACGACCAGGAGGCGGCGGTAGCCTTCACCCAGAATTTCACCGATACCTACCGGTATGTGTTGCAGAGCCGCGACCGGACGACGGTCTCCCTGGAGGAGGAGCTGGAGTTCATCAGGAGTTACCTGGAGCTGCACCAGGAACGGCTGGGGGAGGGCCTGCAGGTGTCGGTCGACGTGGATCCTGCGCTGAATCCCCGGCGGATTCCTCCCTTGTCGCTGCAGTTGCTGGTAGAAAATGCCATCAAGCACAACGTGGTATCCACCGACCGGCCGCTGAACCTGAAGATCTTCACTTCGGGGGAATCGATCAGCGTGGAAAACAACATACAGGTCAGGGAGACCTCCTATTCGACCGAGAAGGGACTGGCCAACCTGACGGCGCGCTATGAATTGCTGACCGAGCGAAAAGTGACGGTCACCGATGCGGGAGGTGTGTTCAGGGTGGAGTTGCCCCTGCTTTGAGATTCAAGGGCCATGGGATATTGAACGCAGAAATAAAAGGAGAAGAGATGAGAGTAGCCATCATAGAAGATGAGAAGCCCAACTTGCGGATGCTCACCGATATGCTGCAGAAGCTGCGGCCCGGCTGGGAGGTGGTGGCCCGGCTGGAGAGTGTCAGTCAGAGCGTGGCTTTTTTTGCGGACGGGGAACAGCCCGACCTGGTGCTGATGGACATCCAGCTGAGTGACGGGATCTGTTTTACGATTTTTGAGCAGGTGCATGTCACCAGCAACATCATCTTCACCACGGCCTTTGACCAGTATGCCATCCAGGCCTTCCGGGTCAACAGTGTAGATTATCTATTAAAGCCTGTCAGGGAGAGTGACCTGGAGCGGGCGCTGGAGAAATTTGAATCGTGGCGGGGGCCGCAGCACTCCGGCAGGCACCCTGACCACCGGGCCTTACCGCAGGGAGCAGACTATGGGGAGATCCTCCGGGCTATAAGATCGGGACAAAAGGAGTACCGTAAGCGGTTTCTGATTTCGGCGGGCAACCGGTATTACAAGCTCGACACCCCCGATATCGCCTGTTTTGTAAGCGAGAACCGGATCACCACGGCCATCACCTGGAGCGGGGAGAAGCACGTGGTCGATTTCTCCCTCGACCGGCTGGAAGAGGAACTCGACCCCGACCACTATTTCCGGGCCGACCGGCGGACCATCGTCCACATCGACCTCATTGCCCGCTTCGAGGACTACTTCGGCAACAAGCTTGTCGTCAGGCTGAAGAGCCCTGTCAATGACAAAATCACCATCAGCCGTCTGAAAGCCTCAGCCTTCAAGATGTGGGTGGGGAAATAATCATCAGACGGTATGGGAACAGGATGAACATCCTTGATGTAATTCATAGAACTTTTCTATTTTTAGAGCTGATCCTTTAATTCTGCAGTATGACATCCTCATTGCCTGACCAGGTCGCCGGGTCGTCTGATCGCCAGTTCACCACCGGAATGTGGTGTCCATCCGTGAATTTCTTCTCCCAATTCATCCTGGTTAGCGTGGTAAGCCTGTCTTTTGTGATCCTGCCATTGGCTTCCCGTGCAGGCGTCACGGATCCCTGCACCAGTTCGGTTTCAGGTTCAGTGTCAGGAGCCAGCTCCGGGCTGGTATCCGGTTTATTGGAAGCCCCTTCAGACACTCCTTCCGCCAAAGCGGAAAAGGGGAAAAGGGTGCTGGTTCTCTCCCCCTCACCTGAAAACAAGAGAAACAGCGAGGGGAGTTTCATCACCCTTCGCGACGGGAAACTCCTCTTCATTTACACCCATTACGGTTCCGGCGGAAACGGGGACCATGACTCTGCATGCCTGAAGGGGCGCATTTCCGGAGACGGCGGAAAAACCTGGTCTGAGAAAGATCAGCTGATCCTGGAAAATGAGGGAGCGATGAACATCATGTCGGTATCCCTGCTGAGGCTGCGCAACGGCTCGATAGCCCTTTTTTACCTCCGGAAGAATTCCACCGAAGATTGCATCCCGGTGATGCGCCTCTCGGCGAATGAAGGGGAGAGCTGGGGCCCGCCTGTGGAATGCATCACCGACCGGAAAGGGTATTTCGTCCTCAACAATGACCGGGCGATCCAGCTTTCCGGGGGAAGGATCATTCTGCCGGTGGCCCTGCATAAGGTTCCGGGCGATCCCACCTGGAACAACAAGGCGAAACTCTTCTGTTACTATTCCGACGATAACGGGCAGAGCTGGGCGGCCGGAAACCAGGTTCCCGACACCACGGCGATCATCACCCAGGAACCGGGAGTGATAGAAATGAAAAATGGCCAGCTGCTGATGTTCATCCGTGCCAGCGGCGGGTATCAGCAATTTGCTCTTTCTGCGGACAGGGGAGTCACCTGGAGTCACATCGGAAGCCTTGGGGTGGCATCACCCCTTTCCCCTGCCAGCATTAAAAAGATCCCGTCGACCGGCGACTGGCTGATGGTGTGGAACAATAACGATGGGAGCCGGCCGCAGACGAAAGGGGAAAGGACGCCCCTGACCGTTGCCGTTTCGCGCGACGAGGGGAAAACCTGGCCATATATCACGGATATCGAAACCGATCCCGATGGCTGGTATTGCTACACGGCCATTCATTTTTACAAAAGGCACGTGCTGCTGGGCTACTGTGCAGGGAGCCAGCAAGCGGGTACCCATCTCGATGTGGCCGCCATCAGAAGGATCAGGGTCAGCGATCTGTACCACGTGCTGAGAAAGGATTAAAGGCTTTATCTCTATTGTTTTTCAGATCGTTGAAATGGATGTGGCCCCCTATATGGTACAGGTTGTTCCTGAGCACTTCTGAAAGGAGGTTTAAGGGTAATAGGATTGTTACCCGCCCAGGTCGAGGTGGGTCATCTTTTCGGTGATGGTGAAATCGTAGTTTGGGTAATCGTAGATGGGCATGCGGGGTTCTGTCTCGCCCATGCTATAGCCCCAGATGCTTTCGTATTCGGTGGTTTCTTCGCCGAAGGTCTCCAGTTGACGGAGGTATTCAAAGACCGATTTGGATTCGATGATGATCACCTTGCCCATCTTATGGATGATGGGGCTGTGGGTGCGGGTGGCGTCGTATTCGAACTGGAAGATCCGCCGACCGTAGCGGGTGATGCCGATGACCCTGAAGGTCATGCTTTTGCCGACACCCGGGAGGTTGATGACGCTCCGGTCTGTAGCCAGGAAGGGGAGGCCGGAACGTTTGCGGAGGGCGTTTATTTTTTCGGTCATATGCGTGGCGTGGTCGGGCAGTGCCCTGACCTCTTCCAGGAGGGACGCCGGCACCCGGCCGATATATTTCTCCTCGATCTGTTCCTGGGCCGCCCGGGCGATGGTGGCGAAGTTGAAGGTATTCTCCATGAATCCCTTTACGGTGAAGGTGTAATAGGTGAGCACGCCGATGTCGTTGAGGATCTGCCGCAGCTTGTTGGTATGTCCTCGGCGTGAGGAAGCTGCGGTGAAGACATGCTGATTGGTGACTGTCCATCCCGCGGCCGTCAGCATTCTGATGCAGTTTCGGGCTTCTGGAGTCACCTCCAGAGGGGATTCGAAATGGGTTTGGATGTAAAACTGACGGAGGCCTATGGCGGAAGCTTTTTCCCTGAAGCCGGCCAGTATGGCCGCCAGTTCCGGCGTAACGCGCTGAGGCAGGTAAGCCGGGAGGCGGGTGCCCAGGCGGATGCGGACGATCTCGGCATATTTCTCCCCCTCCGCGCGGGTCTCGTTGGCCTGTTTCTTTCGCAGGGCCATGTTATACACGGCCTCCAGGATTTTGGCCAGCGACTTGTCCTGGCTCATCAGTGCGTCACCCCCCGTGATGAGGATATCGCGCAGCTGGGTGTCCTTTTCCCAGTATTCCATGATTTTCGTGAGCCTCTTTTCCCAGTTTTCAGAGGGTTTGAGGTTGTCGAGGTTGAAGTTGAGGTTTCCGCGCTGGAAGTCATACATGCGTTGGCAGGAGGCGCAGAGGCCTCCGCAGGCGCGGCCCATGGTGGCGGGGATGAAGATGGCCACCTCAGGGTAACGGCGGTGCACACTGGTGTGGGTGGGGAGGATCCAGCCGGCCGCGTTGGGCTTGCCGGGTTCCACGATATCCTCCTTTTCCCAGGCGGTGATGTGGCCGAATTCCCTGACCAGCTGTTTGCTGTAGAGAATGTAGGAGCGGATGGCCAGGTCGGCGCCTGCGGCAAAACCGGGTACACGCACATGGAGAAGGGAAAGATAGTAGGGATTGACGAAAAAGGGAATCCCGGCATCGCGGGCCTCATAGAGGATCTGCATGGTGTCGGGATCGAGGGAGTGGTCGAGCAATTCATTCAGCAGGTCGGGGGAACGGACGGCAAAGCGAAGGTGGAAACGGTAGTCGTCCCACCATTCCCGCATCATGCGGTATTTCTCATCGGGGGTCATTCCGGGGGTAAAGAGGAACCTGGTACTGGTGATCAGTCCGCGGTCGAGGCGGTCGGCGAGGATGCGAATGATGCGGTCGCGGTTTTCATGTTGGAGGGCGATGATCCCGGGCTCGAGGCCCGAAGGGTGACGGTCAGTCCATTCACGGATTTTCTCCTGGGGTGGAATCTGAATGGTATATTCTCCGCGGAACTGCCTGAAGAGGTAAAGCATGTCGCGGAAAAAGGAGGCTTTGGCGCCGCCGGTGCCGTGGTGGATGGCCAGCCAGAGCATCCTGAAAGGATTGCTCACGGCCATTTTACCCCTCAGGTTGGGATCGGCGTATGTTTCTCCGGCATGGTCGATGTAGTCAAGGATGCGGATGATGGCGTAATCTTTCCATTCCAGGCGTGTGAAAGCCTGGTGGCCCCGGGCCTCATTGCGGTAAAAACGGCAGGAGTCGGGCCGCCGTTCCAATTCTGCCATCACCCATTCCCGCACGCCGGTGATGGCTTCCGCTTCACTGGCCGATCTTTTTATAATCTCCTCCAAAACAGGGTTTTCCCTGAGAAACTGCCCCAGAACTTTGTGGGCTTTAACGGAGATGGCTACCTTGTCCAATTTCGGATATACTGACATATGCTAATAAATTACTAACGGAAACTCAACAAGATAGTGAAAAAAACAGGTTTTACCAAATGGATTACCTGTGGAAGTTCCTTTCTGAGGGGGGAATGCTGGTTGGTGAAGGGCAGGTCATTCGCCGAGGTCGAGGTGGGTCATTTCGCCGTTCACCCGGTAGTCATAACCGGGGTATTCATAGAGGGGCATGCGAGGTTCTGACCGGGGTGATCTTATCAGTCGGCCACGGTGAATCTCCCGTGGGCGGCCTCCATGCCGTTATTTTCTATCCGGAAGAGATAGGTGCCCGCCGGGAGGTTCTGCCGGTGGAAACTGATGTTTTGTTCGCCGGGGGAGAGGGTTCCCAGCTGCTGGCTGATGAGCCGGCTTCCCCGGAGGTCGTAAACATTCAGGGTGTAAACGCCCGGTTCCGGAGTGGTGAAGCGGAGAGTACCTGCGTTTTGGAGCGGATTAGGGAAGAGGGCAGCCATGGTGGCGGAGGAGCCAGACCAGGGATGTGTGCTGGCAGAGGTGTTGATTTCCGAGATTTTCATGGCGATCGTGGTGATGGACTTTGGGGGGAGGAGGACCGAGTCGGTGGGCATGGTGAGCGTCACCCCGTCGTCGGTGGCCGAGGTGCGGGTGATGAGGGCCTCGTCGATGGTATAGCCGGGAATGGCGGCTTTCAGTCCGTAGTTTGTGCTGGTGGAGGTGTTGATGGCCACCAGGGTGGCCGAGTCGCGGCCGGCGCTCAGGAAGGCCACGGTTTTCACCATAAGGGAGGCGGAGTTGACCTTCACCCGTTTCCATCCGGGGTGGATATACGCCGAGAACTGCTTGAAAACCCAGTAGTGCTTGGTGCGCTGGTACCCTTTGCTTTTGTCGGTCCACTGGTTGACATCCCAGGGGAAGTCGATGTCCACGAGTCCTCCGTCGGGCCAGACGAGGTCCCAGAAGAAATACGCCACGGCATTCTCGTCGTTGAGCGACTTATAGATCATGCCAGCCAGGGGGAACCATTCGCCGCGGCTGTATTCGGTTTGGAAGTGGGGAATCTGGGGGCGGTAGGCGCCCATTTTCCCGAAATCGGCCGAGTTCCAGGGGTTGGCCTCATCGGTGCCGTGGTACAGGTGATGCGCAATGCCGTAGAGCTTGTTGATGTCGAGGGCGTTGACATACCTCTCCACCCCATTCGTCGTCTGACCGAAATAGCCGATGCCCACGCATTCGGGACCCAGCAGCAGGGGGATGCGGCTTCTTTTCTGAAGGGTGTCGTAGACGGCATCAAGGGCTTTGTTATAGCCGGCGATGGTGTCGGTGGCGTTGATGGTTTCCGAAGGATTCAGCAGACACGACTCATAGGAGGCTTTGAAGTCGGGTTCATTCTGGATGCTCACATATTTGGGATAGACTCCGTTTTTGTTATAGTCGTCGAGCGACTGTTTCCACCAGTTGGCGAAACCGGCATAGTCGAAGTGAACCTTTCCCTCAGCAAGCGTGTATTTCAGGGTGCCGCCGTTGTTTTTGTCTTTGTTGCTTTTCAGAGAGGCGGGGGGCCCCCAGGAGGTCGTCAGCATGTCGATGGGGTGGCCCAGCGATTTCTGCGCCGCCTGGTTGAACTCCTTCACCTTAGCGATCATGGTGTTGTCATAGCCGTAGGCGTTCCTTACCCGGAGGATGTCAAGACTCAGCTCCTTGAAGATGACATCGTAGATCTCGGCCTTTTTGGGGTGGGAGGTGAGCCACCCTTCGTAGTAAGCCAGGGAGGCACCCCAGCCCACCATGGTCTGGACACTTTGATCAGGCTGGAGATTGACCAGGGAGTAGGTCACCTTCTGGGCGGAGACTTTTCCGGCCATACCGGCCGTAAACATGGCAATTAACGTCAGAAATAAAATCTTCTTCATGGCTCTGTTCTTTTCCAGGATTCATAATCACCATTGACCATGTGGCTTCACCGCTTTCCGGGCTACGGCTTTTCTCCTCTGAGTTTCTCTTCGGAACCGTATTCCCGGTGGCAGACGTTGCACGGAAAGCGCATCCGCACTGCACACATGAGTCCGGTTGCCTGGCATGTAAATAATCCTTTCGGGGTAAAATTAGCAATTATCCCTCAAACTGTCAAATCAACAATTAAACCCGCAGAAGAATCGGTGGATAGGAGGGATGGATTCCGTCAGGGGAGGGGATCCGGCCCGGGGAATTACCTGGGGCAGTGGACGGTAAAGTTCCACTGGGTTCCGGAGGTTTGGCCGTCGCAGTTGGGGTTGACCCTGACGGTGATCTGGTTTCCGAAGCCGGTCAGGGAGAGGGGGATGCTTTTGGAGCCGCTGGTACATCCTGAGTCGAAGATCACTGTTCCGCCCTGTTGGACGATGATCTGGTCCCTGACCTGGTAAACTTCGTAGTCGAAAAGGAAGCTTCCGAACGATTGACCCAGGTTAATGGTATGGATTTCGGGGGCGTCGCCGCCGGCCTGCTGCTGGTCGTTGCAGTTGCTCTGGTGCATGACGGGAGCCTGTCCGCCGCCCGGCAACGTTCCGGGAGAGGGATAGAAACCCTGCTGGTTTCCCGGATTAAGGATCTGCAGCAATCCCATGGTCAGATTCATCATATTGTCCCAGTTCATCGTGGGTTTATTCCGTTGGGGAACGCAGCCGGTTCTTTTGTTGTTCCAGACGAAACCGGGAAGGCAATCACAGACATATTGGTTTGAGAAGGGATCGAATACCGGCTGTGTGTTAGGATAATTCTGGCAGTCAATGGGTTGTACAGTATTTTGGGATCTGGGCAGGCATTTGGTGAAGTCATCGTTCCAGGTATACCCTGGCAGGCAGTCGCACCAGATCTCTTTGGTGTTGGGGTCCCAAACGGGTTGGGTATTCGGAAAAGTGCTGCAGTCGGCGCCCTGGAGGGCGGCTTCCCATTCGGGGATGCAGGTGGTGTTGTCCTTGTTCCACACAAATCCAGGGAGGCATTCGCAGGTGACCGTTTGGGAGAATTCGTTCCAGACGGGCTGGCTGTTGGGGAAACCCGAGCAGTCGGCCATGGCCACTGCGCGGTCTTTGAGGTCGATGCAGGCGGTAAAGTCGGGGTTCCAGGCAAACCCGGGCAGGCAGTCGCAATAGGGCTCCTTCAGTACGGGATCCCACACAGGATGGGTATTGGGGAATCCTGAGCAATCGCAGTTCTGCAGAATGGTGTTGATGTCAGATGCAGAGGGGATGGTTTCCGGGAGAGGATTTGACTGTCGCGGGGAAGGATTATTGGTTGGAGGTGTGGTGTTCAGGGCACTGGCCTGGGCCGGACCGGGAGTTTGGCCGCCGGGCGTGGCGGGTAGGCTTCCTTCCATACACGCTTCGATCAGGAGACGATTTTTCCGGAGGCATTCTTCGCAGGCCTCACTCACGGAGACCTCCAGGAGGGTGACGGCCCGGTCGCACTCGGGGCAATACCGGGAGCGGCAATGGTTGTAGCTGTTTCCCGGGGAACCAGCATTGTTGCTGGGGTTGTTGGGGTCGTTTCCGGCGTTCACGGGCTGGGGCAGGACGCCGCAACCGAACCGCATGGCCTCCTGAATCCCGTCGGAGATGGCGTTGCCCTCGGTGATCAGGGATTCGAGGCGGGAGAGGTCACGTGTGGCGGCGATCAGGGCTTCCAGGCGGCTCTGAAGATCGAGGGTCGTCAGGTCAACACAGCGGATGAAAAAAGAGCCTGTGGAGCGCTGGATGTCGTCGTACACGTTAAGTGTGGCCAGGGTGCGGTAATAGAAGCTGACGGCCTGTTGAACCTGTCTTTTAGCCTCCTTTTCATCCCTGTTGAGAACCAGGGCCTCCTGGGCTTGCCGGAGCGCCTGTACCGCATAGGCGGTGCTGAATCCCAGCTGAAAGTAGCAGGTGGAACAGGTGGTTCTGTTCAGGATTTCATCATTGTACTTCATGACCGAGAGTTCGTTGGCCCAGGCATTATAGGTGTTGTCGATCATATGGTAGACCCTGTCACGTTTGAAGTGGTGGTTGGTGACTTCCGCCAGTTCCTGCATCTGGAGGGTGAGGAACTGTTGTTTTTGTCTGTAGCCTGGCCATGCGGGAATATGGGGTTCACACGCCTGGGCGGCCCTTTCCACCGACCGGGAGGCTTCTGTGAGCTGGTCAAAGATGATCTGGTCCAGAACAGAGGGGTTTTCACGGGGACGGGTGTATTCCAGGAGGGCATCGGCCCACCCCATGAATCTGCCGGTACTGCAGATCCAGAAACAACAGTCGGGTTCGGGCTGGGCCGTGAGTCTCTTCCCGGGAAGGAGGAGCATTCCCGCCAGCAGAAGTACTGAAACCGTGGTTTTGAGTGACATGTTCTCAGATCTGATTAAGCTACATCATTTCATAAACACCAGTTAATCCCGATATGGGTCAGCGACAGCCTGAAGTCGTCTTCTTCAAACATGGGGGTCACTCCATATTCCGATCCGAAGGAAACCATCACTCTGTCGGTACCTAACCGGAATCTTCCGGAGAGGGAAAGGGAATTGTCGAGCGCCTCCATGCCCGGGATCTCCCAGTCGGGGTCAAGGGAGGCCAGTTTGGTGCGGAGGTGGATGCCGACGTCGAACATGACCGTAAAGCGGTCTCCTTTTTTCCGGTAGCCTGCGAAGAAGGGTATTTTGGCCATGAAGAAGTTTTGGTTTTCATAGCCGAAATTACCGTCAAAGCGCGTGAAATTCAGGTTGGCTATCAAGCCGGTGCCCACGTATATCTTTTTACCGAAGAGTTGTTCGAGGCCTGCCTCCAGGCCTGCGGCTTTGTTGGCGGAAAGGCCAAAGGCGCTGCCCAGGTTGGAGAATCCCACGTGAGCGATCAGAAAGGTATTCCTGAAGGATGGGGTGTTTCCCGCCGGGGGGAGAGCGGGGGTACCCCTGACCGGGACGCCGGGGGAAGGAGGTGCCACCGCAGGCTGGCCGCTGTTTCCCTGGGGTGAAGCGGTTCCGGGTGAAGGCTGGGGCGGGGTGGCCGGCGGAGTGCCCGGTGTCACACCGGCAGCGGAGGTGGGTTTCTGGTTGTTCCGGAGGATCTGTGCAGGATCGCATTTGCCCGAAGGATAGTTCTCCCTGATCCAGTTCATGGCCACCTGGCGGAAGGGAAACCCCCCCTTGATGGGCACATGACCTGGAGCGTGCAGGGTGGATTCAACCACCTTAATGGTGTTGTCGGCTTTGTCACACACTACCGTGAATGTGGTTTGCGCTGCCACTCCCCCTGAAAGAAGCAGCAGGAATAGGAGACCCCGGAAACGCTTGAGCCACTGCTGGTCGTTTAGTCTCATGTTCTGGTTTTAGGCATTGTTGTCGACGTTTAAGTTAAAGAAAATTTCCTTTCACATGCAGGAATCCGGGAAAAGAATTGCCGTCGATAAACTGTTTTGGTTATTTTTATCAGGTTATGGCTAAAGTGAAGTTGTTTTTATTTTGTATGCTGCCGCTTATGGTGGCGGGGCAGTCGCCGTCGTTCAGGAGTTACATGAATCCGGTGATACCGGGTGATCACCCCGACTGTACCCTGACCCGTATCGGGGATCATTTTTACACGACGGGATCCTCATTTAATGTGACGCCGGTGATCTGGCATTCTACCGACCTGGTGCACTGGGAGGCGATTGCGCAGCCGGTGAGTGCGGCGTGGACCGGTTACGGGGATGCTCCGGGGGGAGGGTGCTGGGGCGGACAGATGGTCCTTTACAATGGCCAGTACTGGCATTTTTTCTCGCGGGCCAACACCATGCACTATGTGAAGGCGAATGCCCCCGAAGGGCCCTGGAGCATGCCTGTGAAGGTGAACAATCCGGCGGGATTGCCATACGGACTGGGTTATGACAATTCGGTATTCATTGATGACGACAACCGTTGGTACCTGGTGGTGAAGAATGGTCAGCCCAACAACGGGATTGTGGAGCTGGGGGCCAACGGTCAGCCTTCGGGGGCCCTTTATGATCTGAGGTGGCTCAACCCGGGCCCTTCCTATCCCTATGCCTGGGCCGAGGGGCCTGTCATGTGGAAATACGGGGGCTATTATTACTATTCGTTTGCCCGCGATCTGGCGGGAGGCCAGAAAGTGATGCGCAGCAAAACGCTCACGGCTGACCAGTCGGCCTGGACGATGTTGGGGGATTTCTTCAACGAGGGGGATCCATATAAGGGAGGGTCGCTGTTCACCTCTCCCAACCATGCTTCGGCGGCGGTGATGCTTGATGACAGCACTTCGTGGGTGATTCATCCCCTGTATGCCAAGGGGGAGTGGAAGGGCCAGGGGCGGCAGGGGCTCCTCAATCAGGTGCGTTACAACAGTGCGGGGCGGCCTGTGGCCGATTATCCCGTGAACAAGTCCTTTACGGCGCCAAGGCTGCCCAGTGGCGGCATCCCGTGGGGGGTGCCTGTGGCCGATGATTTCAGCGGGCCGGGACTCCACCCGGGGTGGTCGTTTTTGGGGCAGACCCCCACACAGCGGTGGTCGCTGACCGAGCGACCAGGGTGGCTGCGGCTCTCCCCCAAGAGCACCTCCAGGGCGATGACCGTGATCCAGAACGACGGGGAACACAACTATGCCCTGGTCACCCGGCTGGAGTTTGACCCGCAGGAGGCCACCGATGGGGCGGGACTCCGCATCATGCGGGGCGATGAAACCCTTTTCGTGAAACTTTTCATCACCCGCCTTTCCGGAGGAGAAAAAGGGGTGGCTTTCAGCTATGACCAGACACGCTTTGAAACAGGGGTGACTTCCGGAGATACTGTGTGGCTGAAAATGGTCAGGGTCAACCACAAGATCAGCGGTTATTTCAGTGCCGACGGGATGGCTTGGCATCAGGTCGGGTCGGCGGTTGACGTGTCGGCGATAGACAGTTATTCCGATTTTTCGAGTTTTACGGGTACACGGCAGGGGTTATTTGTGGAGGGGAGCCGGAGCGCCTGGTTTGACCTCTATCTCTACCGCGATGCCTTTACTCCCATTCTGGCCGAATGCCCTGCCAACCAGCAGGGGGTCACACGCACCGCCCCAAGCCAGGGAATCAGTAACCTTGACCAGATCGGTGCGGGAGACTGGGCCCTCTATGCGGGAGTGGCCTTCGGCGACGGGGAGCTTTACCCGCCGGCCGACTCGGTCGTTCTGGAGGCGGCTTGCCTGGGTGATGGAGGAACAGTGGAATTATGGCTTGATTCTCTTGATACCGGCAGATTGATAGGAAGTTGCACCGTTACCGCTTCCGGGGGGTGGAATACCTTCCGGAAGTTTTCGGCGCCCGTGGAGCGGGTGACGGGTACCCATGACCTTTACCTGAAGTTCATGGGCGGCACCTCCCCGCGCCTGTTTGTCCTCCGGTGGATCACCTTTACAAGAAAGAATGTAGCCACTTCGGCGGGAAGTGTTACAGGATCTGGTTCCCGCGGCATGGGGGGGCTGACGCTCTATCCCAATCCTTCGGCGGGAGAGGTGCACCTCGTGGCGGAATTTCCGTTTCATACTCTGGAAATATTCACGCTGAAAGGTGAACGGCTTTTTCAGGAACCGGGAGCGGCGGTCCACCGGCGGTCACTGGTGCCTCCGGTCCCGGCAGGGACTTATGTGGTTAGGGTGACCGGAAAGGCCGGAACCGCTTCAGCCCTGCTGGTGGTGGAGAGGTGAGAGCCGCTGCAATGGATCGTCTGTGCCTGGTTGAAGAAATTTCTCGGGCCCTGGTGGAGGTGCGAAGTTAAGAGAGTGGGGGGATCTGATTTTAAAGGAATTAGAATTAAATATAATCCTGTATGGATGCAATCAACCGGTTGAAGGCGGTCTTTCATCCTGCGAGGTACCATGGGTGGGGCCGCACCCGCCGCTATTTCGAGGGGTGGTATTTCAAGGTGGTCGACCGCAGTGGGTCGCATGCCTATGCTTTTATTCCGGGCATCGCCATGAACGGGCATGGCGACCGCCATGCTTTTGTGCAGGTCCTTGACGGGAAGAGGCTGACGGCCGGGTACCATACTTTTCCTGTGGAAGCCTTTCAACCTGCCTCCGGAACGTTCGACCTCACCCTTGGGGGTAACCGGTTCACGGAGGAGTTCATCCGTCTTGATCTGCCGGGGATCAGGGGGGAACTGCGCTTCCACGGCACTGTCCCGTGGCCGGTGCGGTGGCATTCCCCCGGCATCATGGGGCCCTACGCCTTTGTACCCCGAATGGAGTGCTACCATGGTATTTTAAGCATGGACCACACCGTCGACGGTATTCTGCAGATCGACTGGCAAAGGGTTGATTTCTCAGGAGGAAGGGGCTACACCGAGAAGGACTGGGGCCACTCTTTTCCATCGGCTTATTTCTGGATGCAGTGCAACCATTTCAGTACGCCGGGGAGCTCCTTCAAAGCCTCGGTAGCCCGCATACCGTGGTTGGGCAATGCTTTTACGGGTTTTATCTCAGGAGTATGGCATGAAGGGAAGTTGTACAGGTTTACGACCTACAATGGGACCAGGTTGAAGAAGTCTTATGCGGACCTGGAAACGGTGGAGCTGTTGATGGAGAACGGGGCGTACCGGCTGGAAGTGTTGGCCCGGCGTGACCATGCCACTTCGCTGGCCGCACCCCTGTCGGGATTTATGGACGGCCGCATCTCGGAAAGCATGACCTCGACCATAGAACTAACCCTTTTCTCAAAAAGGGAAAACCGCCTTCTTCTGCACGATACCGGGCACCATGCCGCCCTGGAGGTGGCGGGGAAAATCAGTCAGATCACAATTACAGGTTAAATGACGGAAAATGGTGATCGATCGCTAAAATGATGTGCTTCTTTAGGCCAAGTGAAGGTAAATTGTTGTAACTTTTTTCTGGTAATTAAAACCAGAAAGTTATGAGGAAGCTGTTGTTTTTTGTGATGTCCCTGCTGGTGGGGGTGATGGCATGGGGGCAGGCTCCCCAGGCATTCAAGTACCAGGCGGTTGCGCGTAATTCGGCAGGTGAAGTGCTGGCCAACCAGGCGGTCAGCTTCAGGATATCGGTTCTGCGAGGTTCGGCCACGGGAACGGCGGTTTACGTGGAGATCCACACCGGGAAAACCACCAATGGGTTCGGACTGGTTGACCTGGAAATCGGCAAGGGAAGTGTTTCTTCGGGATCTTTTTCCGGAGTAGATTGGGAAGGCCAGAGCCATTTTCTGAAAGTGGAGATGGACCCTGCAGGCGGGACGGCTTATCAGGTGATGGGGAGCACTCCGTTGCTGAGCGTGCCCTATGCCCTGCATGCCAAAACTGTGGAGGTGGATGCGGTCGACGATGCCGACCACGACATCACCAATGAGATCCAGACGTTGTCGATCAGCGGGACGGTGCTCACCCTGAGCAAGGAGGGGGGTTCGGTGACGCTTCCCTCTTCCGGAGGGGGAGACAACTGGGGAAGCCAGACGGTGTCCACCGATGCCACCCTGGTGGGGTTGGGCACGACGGTCCAGCCACTGAGGTTGGCTCAACAGGGGGCTACCTCAGGGCAGGTGCTGAAGTGGAACGGCACCACCTGGCGGGCCGGCGACGACCTCACGGGCAGTTCCGACTGGCTCAAGTCGGGTTCAGACCTTTATTTCAACGCGGGCAAAGTAGGCATAGGCAAAATTCCGGGTGCCGACCTGCGCCAGTTCCAGGTGAAGACCGAAGCCTATCAGGCCATCGCCGGTGTGAACAACAGCGCCAGCTATGCCACCATTTTTGCCCAGAATCTTGGAACCGGTCCGGCAGCTGAGTTCAGAAATTCCATCAGGGTATATGATGGCACCCAGGGAACCGGAAAGGTGCTGACTTCCGATGCCGGCGGTTACTCGAGCTGGAAGCCATTGGCCATTGCCGTGGACGGTGCCAATTTCACGGGTGACGGCAGCGATGCAGCACCCCTGAAACTTCACTCCATGGGGGCCTCCACGGGGCAGGTGCTGAAGTGGGACGGAACCAAATGGGACAACGCCAATGATGACCCGGGCCCATGGAGTTCCAATGATGATTATGTATACAACTCTTCTGGGAAAAAGTTCGGGATGGGCATCAATAACGCCAGCCGCAAGTTGACCATCGCTGAGGCAACTACAACCGCCTATATGAACATTGTAAACTCCTCCACCGGTTATACGGCAACGGATGGAATCCTTATGGGCATGGATGGGCTGAATGGCTGGCTGACCACCTATGAGGCGGGAAATCTCTACCTGGGGACCAATGGGATGAGCAGAATGACAATCGCTTCCGATGGCGACGTGGGCTTCGGGATAACTTCTCCGGTTCAGAAACTCGATGTCAACGGGGCCGTCAACATCAGGGGAAATGCCAGTGACCAGGCGCTTTTTTGCAGCAGCGCCGAGGCCATCTGGTATAATGGCACTTATTACAGCTGGGGCTATGGAGGGCAATACAACTATTTTGCCGATAAGGTGACGATAAACTCCACAGCGGTGCCCGGCTATAACCTGGTGGTCAATGGCACGGCCGCCAAAACGGGGGGAGGAAGCTGGTCCACGCTGTCGGATGTGCGGCTCAAAGAGATGAAGGGCGACTATCTGAAGGGATTGGAGGAGATTGTGCGGCTGAGGCCGGTGAAATTCACCTACAAGGCGGGGAATCCGCGCGGACTGGATGCCGGGGAGGAGCAGGTAGGGTTCGTGGCCCAGGAGGTGCGGGAGGTGTTTCCAGAGTCGGTCAATGAATGCCCCGACGGCTATCTGGACTTCAATATGCATGCTGTAAACGTGGCCCTGGTGAACGCTGTCAAAGCGCTGAAAGCCGAAAACGACCGGCTGAAATGGCAGAATGCGGAGCTCACCGAGGGACAGCGTGGCTTGAAGGCTGCCATGGAGCAACAAAAAGCCGATCTGGCTGCAGAACAAAATGCCCTGAAGGCACGCCTGGAAAAATTAGAGTCTTTGTTGCAGGTCAATGCCTCTGCTGAGCAGAAGTAAACTGATGCGTGACAGTTGTTTTAATTATTTGTAGTCGTTTCCATTCGGTTATTGCTGCTGCAGGTCCGGGGAAAGGGTCTTTCCATGCAGCAGAAGCGCAAAACCCCCGTTTTTGTGCTGCATAACATATTGTATTATTATGCTGAATAATAGCCGGTTGGGAGTGATTCCTCCGGAAGGGGGGGAAGTAGGGCCGGTATGGTAGCGGAAGTCTCGTTATTTTTTTCTATTTTGGGGTGTAATGGATGGACAATGAAGCTATTACCTTAACCAATCTGAAAAAACATGAGACGAAAACTCCATTTTTTCCTGTTTTTATTCCTGCTGATTACGGTGCAGGGGTATGGTCAGACCTGGTCGGCCAGTCTGGTGACCGGCAAGTTGTCGGTGGGAACTGCCAAGTATCTGAAGATGGATATGTATGCCGACACCATCTACATTGCCTTTGCCGATGGTGGCAACGGGGATAAGGCTACGGTGATGAAGTACACCGGGTCGGGGTGGGTGCATGTGGGGCTTCCCGGGTTTACGGCGGGGAAGGCTGCGGAGCTTCAATTGAGCGTCAGCGGGGGAACGCCATGGGTGGCCTATTCTGACGGGGCAAACGGGAACCGGGTGTCGGTGATGCGTTACGACGGGAGCGGATGGGTGTATGCCGGTTCTCCCGGGTTTTCGAAATATGTGGCTACGCATGTGGCTCTGGCGGTAGAGGGGGGTACGGCCTGGGTGGCCTATAGTGATGCCGAGTTCAATGACAAGGCGACGGTGGTGAAAGGAAGTGGCGGGGGATGGAGCACCGTGGGCACCCCTGGGTTCACACCAGGCATGTCGGGGGTTTATTCTCTGGCAGTGAGTGGTTCGACGCCATGGCTGGCCTTCCGCGACTATGCCAACAACTACCGGGCGTCGGTGATGAAGTATGACGGTTCGAAATGGGTTTTCGCGGGTACACCCGGTTTCACACCCTCTACGCATGATGCCGGCAGGCGGTGTCTGGTGGCCGACGGTGGAACCGCCTGGCTGGCGACCCGGGGTACCGATGCCAAAGCCACCGTATACCGGTTTTCAGGGAGCGACTGGGCAGCTACCGGACAAGGTGCTTTGTCGCACGACAACGGGTTCGGGATGGTGCTGGGCAAAGGACCCACAGGGATCTTGTATGCCGCCTTCGGCGACGGCAAGAACAGTGGCAAGCTGTCGGTGATGCGATTTGATGGCGGCACCTGGGTATCGATGGGCGACCGCTTTTCCGGCAGCAGTGCCAGTGACATCAGTGTCGCTGTGCGAAGTGATGGTCGTCCCGTGGTGGCTTACAACGCCATCATCGTGCAGCAATACGGGGGGACCACCTTTCTTCCGGAGGTGAAAAGGGAAGAGCAGCTCTCCATTTATCCCAATCCCGGCTGGGGTAACATTTCGGTGCAATGGCCGTCAGGTTTCACCCCGGAGGGGTGGCTGGAGGTTTGGACGACCGGGGGACAGCTGGTGAGAAAAATGGAGGTAGGTGGTGACAGCCGGACTGTGATGGCCATCGAGGCCCTGCCCGCAGGGATATACCTAATCAGAGCCCTGGACCGCTCCCATTCGGCCGTGGGCAAGGTGGTGGTCAGATGATTCCGGAGTCCATATCAGGGAGATGCTCCTCTTTTATGTACAGAACGACAGGTCAGCCCTGAAAGTCATTTTTCAGGGATCAGTTTGCGTTTGCGGCAAACACCTGCTTTCAGGGATCACGCAGGTCAGTTAAACGGATTCACTATGGTCAGCTCCCTGATCTTTTGTCCGCTGTGCAGATCTTCAGAATAGAGGATCTCACATTTTGATTCAAGAGCTGAGGCAATGATGAGAGCGTCATGGAATGAATACTTCCACCTTTCGGAAATGTCGAGCGCGTCAGCAAATAACCTCTCTGAAGGAAACGTTTCGCATATGGGGAAGAGTATCTTTTTGAGATAAACCAGTAAGTCATCGTATTTTGCTGGTTTTTCAAATTTCTTCAAGGCCACATTCAAAAATTCCTGAATGACCTGGTAGCTGATACATCCGTTTCTAAGGTGTGCCTGCCTGATCAGTTCCAGAGCGATCTCCTTTTTTGGAGCGTCGTGGAAGGAGTATACGAAAATGTTTGTATCCAGGAAAAATTTGCGTTTCATACATCCTACCTTTCATTGAGTTCATCACGGGTGAATTTCTTCCCCGAATAGACATAATCCATGGAGTCCATGACCATATCGATCTCATTTTCGGTTCTTCCTCTTTCCACATATTGTCTGAGCCACCGCCTGAACAATTCGTTCAAGGTCGATTTCTCGGCAGCCGCTTTTGCCCTGGCCCGGGAAATCCACTCCTCCTCAGCACTTAAGGTAATATTCTTCAACATAGTGTACACTATTATAGTGCAAATATAGTTAATTTTCAGGCCAACCGGAATATTCTGTTATTTTTGCTGTAAATGAAATAAGTTCCGGTAACACTTTTAAGGACTAAAAACTGAATTTTATGGTTAAGATTTCCTCCACACTTCCGGTTCTGCTGGTTCTGCTGGCAGCTGTGTTGCTGCCCGTTCCGAGGGGATACAGCTGCACGATCATTGCCGTCGGCAAGAAGGCTACGGCCGACGGGTCGGTGATCATTTCGCATACCGATACCGGTCCCGATTCACGGATAACCTATGTTCCGGGGAAAACCTTCCGGCAGGGCGAGCAGGCCAACGTCTACTGGGGTATTCAGGATGCCGGCAGGCCGCTGGAGGATGACGGCGAGGTGCTGGGGACCATTCCGCAGGTGAGGAAGACCTATGGTTATTTTCATTCGGCCTATTCGCACATGAACGAAGTGCAGCTGGGGATTGCCGAGAGCACCACGGCGCAGCGGCCCGAACTGGTGAGCACCCGCGAAGGGGGCAGGCAGATCATGACCATCGAGCAGGCGATGATCTTCGCTTTACAGCGTTATGAGAAAGCCCGCGAGGCGGTGCAGTTCATCGGCGACCTGATGACGCGTTACGGTTTTCTGCCCTCGAGTGGTGACGGTTCCGAGACGCTGGTGATTGCCGATACGGAAGAGGCGTGGGTGTTCGAGGTCTTCGGGGTAGGCAACGGCTGGACGCCGGAGAGCGGTAAACCCGGGGCCATCTGGGCGGCGCAGCGGCTGCCCGACGACCAGGCCACCATGGTTCCCAACTGGAGCATCATCAAGGAGATCGACGCCGCAGACCACGGGCAGTTCATGGTTTCGGCCAACTACAAGCAGGAGGCCATTGACCGGGGGTGGTACGATCCGGCCTCGGGGAAGCCCTTCATCTGGCAGGAAGCCTATGCCCCACTGCCCGAGGAGTATGCCACCAGCCGTTTCTGGCTCTTCTACACCACCTTCATGCCAAACCTGCGGGAGTGGCCCGACCGGAAACTTGACCCCGCCAATCCTTTCAAGGGAATGCAGCCTTACTTCCAGGTGGTGGAGCCCCTTTCCATCTATCCCTTTGCGGGGGTTCCGGAGAAAAAGATTTCGGTGCAGGAGGTCATCGCCTTCCAGCGGTCGATCTTCGAGGGGACCATTTACGACATGACCTCCTATCCGGAGTGGCTGGTGCCCGACGGCAAGGGAGGCTATGTGAAGAGTCCGCTGGCGACCCCCTTCCCCGGCAGTGAAATGCGGAAGCTCATCAAGCAGACCTACCGCCGTCCGGTAGCCCGTCATCGCGGCCATTACGGGATGGTGATGCAGTTGCGCGACTGGCTCCCCGACGCCCTCGGCGGGGTTTACTGGGTTTACCTCGACAATCCCTATTTCAGTCCGTATGTGCCCATTTACGCCGGAAATCTTTCCGTGGCAGAGAGTTATAATATCTACGACCCGGAGAAGTACGACGAGCGCTCGGCGCGGTGGGCCATCGATTTCGTGGACAACCTGGCCAACCTGCAGTTCAGGGATGTGGCTGCCGACGTGCGGGCGGTGCGGGACCCCTTTGAAGCGGAAATCTTCGCGGAGCAGTCCGCTCTCGAGGCGGAAGCTTTGGCCATGTATAAGAAGGATCCCGTCGCCGCCAGGAAGTTCCTGACTGATTATTCCGACGGGAAGATGAACCGGGTAACGGCGATGTTTCTGGAGCTGAGAGACCAGATCATCTGCAAGTACACCAATAACCGGGAGTAAGTGCTTTAGGTGGTTTCCTCCAGGAGAGGCCTTTCACTTCCTGTTTTAAGCGGATAGTATCATTTATTTTCGTTTAACGTTCTCAACAAGTTACCAAATTTTGGTAACTTTAGCCGGAATAATGAAAGTTATGGCAAAAAACACCTCAATATCATTGGAGAACTACTTTGATGAATTCATTCAAAGCAGAATATCTTCCGGGCGGTATAAAAATGCAAGTGAAGTTGTAAGGGCCGGATTAAGGTTGCTTGAGGAGGAAGAAACAAGGTATGCGGCTTTGAAAGAGGCCATTCAGGATGGCATGGAGAGTGGAATAGCCGATGATTTCGATCCGGAGGCCCACTTGGAAAAGTTGAAAGCCGGGAGGAAGTAAATGGCCAGGTTCAGATTCACCAGGAAAGCAGTCGGGGATCTTAATGAGATATGGAATTTCACTGCTGAAAAATGGTCTGAACATCAGGCTGACCTTTATTATCGTCTTTTAATAGAGAGTTGCAGAGAAATTGCGATGCAGCCTGATTCAGAGAAAAAATATCCCGGAGTTGCGAAGAATTTAAGGGGATTCAAAACAGGAAGGCATATCATCTTTTATCAGATCATCGATCCTGAGACTGTTTTGATGATCAGAATTCTTCATGACCAGATGGACCTGAGAAACAGGCTGAGATAGGTTTTATCTTAAAGACAGTCAGACTCTTAAATTAGCAGGTGTATAAATCAAATAAAAAAAATCAAACCATGACCCGTTTAGTACAAGTATCATTTTTAGCTGCTATTCTTCTTGTTTCTTTGATGGTGGGCTGCCAAAATCCGCAGGAACCCCTATCCATCTCCTTGTTCAATGGCGTGGACCTCACGGGGTGGCATGCGGATGTGCCGGCGATGGATGGGAATCCTGATGCGACCATGCCTTTCATCGTGCGCGATTCCATGCTGGTGAGTCTGGGCACCCCGGGTGGGCACCTGATCACCGACTCGGTTTACAGTAACTACCGGCTGGAAGTGGAATACCGTTTTGCAGGCACTCCCGGAAACTGCGGGGTGCTGGTGCACGCTTCGACGCCGCGGGCCCTCTACGGCATGTTCCCCCGGTCGCTCGAAGTACAGATGATGCATGAGCATGCCGGTGATTTTTGGTGCATTGCCGAAGACATCACCGTGCCCGACATGGAAGCGCGGCGCGGACCCAAAGAGAGCTGGGGGGTCGATGGCGACAAAAACCGCAGGATTGTCAACCTCACCGATGGCTCTGAAAATCCTGTGGGTGAGTGGAACCGCATGGTCGTCGAATGCGTCACCGACACCATCAGGGTGTGGGTGAACGACGTACTGGTCAACGAGGGTTTCAACTGCACCGCCACAAAAGGTCAGATCGCCCTTCAGGCCGAAGGCTCAGAGGTGGAGTTCCGCAAACTGGAGCTTACCCACATCGCGAATGCTCTCCAATAGAGGCTCCCGATCCATGATCCCGGACAGAAGAGAAGACAGATCTTCACCTTCGTTTTCGTGATCGGACTATTTCAATCAGGAAGAGATCTATTTTCCTAATCAAGAAGAGATCTATTAACCTGGTAAAGAGAGGAGATAAACAAATCATTAACGGTTTCCGGGATAAGGGACAAACGCTGTTTCTCCCTGTATCGCGGGGAAACGCTGTGCGATCCACTCTTCTCTGGCCTGTTGCAATCTTTCCCTGCGGGATGAGACGAAGTTCCAGTCGATCAGTCTTTTCTCCGGAAAGGGTTCCCCTCCGAAAAGATACAATGTCGTATGGGCAGCCATCCCCAATTCCCAATAAGTGCCTGGTTGAGCCACCAGAAACTGACGGGGACCATACTGAACTCCCCCGAGGGTGATCGTTCCCTCCAGGATATAAATTCCCCATTCGCCGTAGACATCGTGGTCAAAGCGTAATGAATGAGGTGATGGGCTTTTGATTTCAAGGAAGTAGAGTTTGCTGTGTACCGGGACAGGCGACTTTTTGCCCCGGATTTCTCCGGCAATCAGTTTAAAATGAACGCCCTGCTGTTCCCACGACGGAATTTCACGTTCCTCCACGTGGGTGAAGGTGGGTTCGGATTCCTCCAGGTCTAAGGGCAGGGCCACCCAGATTTGGAGTCCGTGCAGGGTTTTGGGTGTTTTTCGCAGGTATTCCGGTGTTCTTTCGGAATGGACCACCCCTTTCCCGGCGGTCATCCAGTTCACGGCACCCGGCCTGATTTCCACTTCGCTGCCTATGCTGTCGCGGTGCATGATGGCCCCCTCCAAAAGGTAGGTGAGCGTGGAGAGGCCGATATGGGGGTGGGGCAATACATCCAGGTTTTGCGCACTGCCCAGCTCTGCCGGTCCCATGTGGTCGATAAACACAAAGGGACCCACCGTCCTTTTCATCCGGAAGGGGAGGAGGCGCCCCACCCTGAAGTTGCCAATATCGGCATCCCGTTCGGAAATGACCAGTTCGATGTCGTTCATAGGGATTCCTTTATTTGATGCACCAGTTGGTTGAAATCCTGCCGGAGTTGTTCATCGAGAATCCCGGTTTCCGGAGAGAAATTATCGAAGAATTTGGGCAGTGAGAAGTGCCCGGTAATTTCTGCACCATGTTTCGGGAATCTCTTCACTGCGTTGTCCAGCACATACTTCCCGCCACCCATGCCGGTGGAGGTGGCGAGCAGGAGCACTTTTTTACCTCCGAATATTCTGGCTTCGATGCGGGAAGCCCAGTCAAAGAGGTTCTTGAACGCGGCGGTATAGCTGCCATTGTGTTCTGCCAGGGAAATGATAATGAAATCGGCCTGTTCGAACTCATGTACGAACGAGCGGACCAAAGGCGGGTAGCCCTGTTGGCTTTCCGTGTCCACCGAAAAGAGGGGCACTTCATAATCGTTGAGGTCCAGCAGTTTCACTTTGGCCTGTTCGAATTGGGATGCGGCAAAGGCCGCAAATTGCTTGTTGATGGATGCCTTACTGTTGGAGGCTCCCATGGCAAGTATCTTCATATTATGTCTGTAAATAGTGGAAACAGACAAAAGTAAGCTTTTTCCACGTGGGAATGGCCAGGCTGGTTAAGCCGTTAAGAGAAATCCCCTGCGTGTCACGCAGTGAAGAGAAATACCCGGCCGGATATGCAGTGAATAGAAATACCCGGCCGGTCATACCGTTAATAGAATTACCCTGCTGTTTACGCAATTAATGGAAATGCGTTACCAGTCAAGCAGTAAATAGCAATATCCTAGGCAGTCTGCAGCTTATGGCTTTTTCAGCAGTCTGATGTAATAGACGGCGCCGGCGGTATTTCCGGGCAACGCCTGGAATTTGACCCTGATATGGGTTTTATCTTTCACCATGGTATCAGGAATCTCATAGATGACCTCCTGAAACCGGCTTTGGTTCCATCGGCCGGTGTTGTCTTCAGTGAGGAGTTTTTCATCGTCGATATAAATGTCGAATTTCCGGTTTCCCCACTCGGCACCCCAGTAGCGGACCATCAGGCTCAGGCCCGTTTCCGAGGCGGTAGCCAAGTTATAGCTGAAATACCCATCATTGCGGGCGTCGCGCCAGAACTGGTCATGGAAGGTTCCGCTGCCTGATTTCGCTCTTTCCATCTGGTGGTCGGCTTCGGGTTGTTGTTCCCCGGGGGCCACAAAGTCCACGGTTCTTCTGTGCAGGTCCATTTTTTCCTTTTCGGCGATGGCCAGTGAATCGAGGTAGGACACATATTGCGAGGGGGTCAGCCACATCCAGTAGATCATGTAGCGTGCATCGTGGATCCGGAAGAAGGGCTTGAATTCCAAGGTGGTCTTGTTGACCATTTGGAGTTCCGGGGCGGTAAAGGTGAAGGGTTTCCCTGGTACGGGGATGAGTTTCGCGGCGATTTCCTCATGGTTGTTTTCGGTGATGATGGGGGCTTTGTCGACCGGGAGGCGTTCCCCGCCGGCGATATGGGCCCACCGCCCGTCATCGGCCACCAGCCCTTTCAGCTCTTCGTTCCCGGTTTTGGCCCCCAGCAGGATGGGGCCGTGCATCAGGGCGATGTACCGTGGCACATTCGGCATGGTTTCCACCGTGGTGTGCATGGGAAGGATCACTTCCACGCGGTCCCCGTTTTTCCAGGTTCTGTGAATGCCCACATAGGACGAGGGACGGGCATCATAAGGGAAAGGTTTACCGTTGACCAGGATCTTCAGTGCCCCTTCCTTCACCCACCCCGGGTAGCGGACCATCAGGGTAAATGCCGATTTTCTTCCGGTCATGGTCAGCGTGGTGGATTCCTCGTCGGGAAACCGGGTATGCTGCACCATTTTCACGCCTTTTTCGCGCCAGCGGAGTTCCGAGGCCACAAAAAGGTTCACGAAGAGGGAGTCGTTCCGGCGGGTATAGATGAACTGGTTGTATTTGCCATGGTTTTCCATGCCGCTGCCCACGCAGCACCACATGGCCTGGTTGGGTGCCGAATAGACCCGGTAGTGCCGGGGCCGTGCCGGGGTGAAATAGACATATCCGCCATGTTCAGGGTGCTGGGTGGAGAGGATGTGGTTGAACATGGTGCGTTCGTAGTAGTCGGCATAGCGTGCCTGCGGGCTGACCCGGAAGAGATCTTCGGTCAGCTTCAGCATGTTGTAGGAGTTGCAGGTTTCGGGGCCTTCCACATCTTCGACAAAGTCGGTGCACGAGGCCACACTGGGGAAGAACTCCCTGCGGCTGTTTCCGCCGAAGGCCAGGGAACGCTTTCCGGTCACGGTTTCCCAGAAGAAACGGCCGGCGTTGACATACGCTTCATCGCGGGTGAGTTCGGCGATGCGTTGAAAGCCGACCGCCTTGGGCACCTGGGTGTTGGCATGTTTGTTATCGAGGTTGTCGTTGCCGGCCGCCATGGCATCGAGCAACATGCGGTGTGAGAACCTTTTGGCCGCCGTCAGGTACTTTTCATCTCCGGTCATCTGGTAGGCATCGGCAAAAATCTCATTCATGCCGCCATGTTCGGTATCGAGCATCGCCTCCATTTGCCGGTCGGTCAGTGCAGAGGTGATGTGAATGCCCCAGTCGCAGAATTTCAGGAAGATCTCCCTGGCCTCTTTATTCCCGGTATACAACCATGCATCGCGCAATCCGGCATACAGTTTATGCACGTTGTACCACGGGACCCATGCAGCGCGGTAGGCCGCAAAATCCCCTTTCTGCAGGGTGCTCCAGATCTGGGCACTGTTGGGAGCGCCACCGACATATCCTGTTCCCCATCCGGGGTGGTTCTTGCCGTTGGCCTCCTGGCAGGCTTTCAGTTCTCTGATCATGTATAGCATGCGCTTTTTGCACTCCTTATTTCCGGTGGAAGCGTAGTGCATGGCCAGGGCCGTGAGGTAATGGCCGCCGACATGTCCGTCGAGACCCTCCCAATTGGGGTACAGGGGGGCTTTTTCAGGGAGTCCGGCTTCCTTCCGGAAGGGGGCGATCAACCGGTCGGTATCGTATTCCAGCAGAACATGGATATTGAGTTCCTGCGCATGCTGGAAAGGCCCTTCCAATAATTTCACATCGCTTAAGGGGAATGCGTTGCCGTAGAGTTTTTCCTGTGCCATCCCGTTGAGATGCAAGAGAAGGGCTACAGCCACAGCCGTGATTGCTTTCAGGAACCATGATGTACGAATTGCAATAGCCATTTTTCCACTTATAACTTGTTCATATGATCTTTAATTCCGGACCGGATTCAGGTAAGAGTTGCTTTGGACCGGACTCCGGAATTGAATTAATTCGGACCAGAATCCCTGATCTGATTACTGTTAAACGTATTCCGGATTCGGATTACTCTGAGTCGGAATCAGGGAAATTATAACCATAGACTGGACTCCGGTATCGCATTACTTTAGACCGGATTCCGCCGGTACATCCCATCGGGCTGCGTTCCGGGAGTGCATCACTGTTAGATCAGAATCCCGTGTCAAGTTGCTGTTGACCGGAATCAGGGAGCGCATCCCTGTCAGTTCTGCCGAAGTTAATCAAAAATTCGATGGTCTTCTTGATAGAGAGTAACCGCGTCAACTCTGCCACATTATTTGAAAATCCGTTGTGCGAATTCATAGAGGCTGCGTCTCCAGGACTGCCATTCGTGGGCGGTGAGGGGAGAGACGTAGAAGTGGGTGTTCATGCCGGCATTTTTCAGGGCTTCGGTATTGGCTTGTGGGTCGCCGCCGAAGCCGGCTCTGCGGTTTTCGAGTTCGCGGCTGCCGAAGCTGACGAAGAGGAATTTGATTTTCTCCTTGAATCCCGGGGCGTTGGCGACGTCTTCGGGGCTATAGCTTCCGCCGCTGAACATACCCACATGGGAGAAGAGTTCAGGATGGGCCAGGGTGATGACGCGGGTTTGCATGCCGCCCATGGAGAGGCCTGCCATGGCGCGGTGGGGCTGGTCGGCCAGAGTGCGGAAGTTGGCATCGACCATGGGGATGATCTCTTCGACCAGTGTTTTTTTGAATCCGTCGGCCCAGCCTGTGGGTGGCCAGGGGCCTGCGGGCCGTTCACCCTGAGCGAGGCGGGCCTGTTGGTTGGGGCCGGCTTGCGGGTTGGGGCGGGGCCGGTTGGGCATGGCCCAGGTGCCGTTGTCCATGACGATGATGAAGGGCGTGGCTTTCCCTTCGGCGATCAGATTGTCCATGATGAGGTTGGCTCGCCCCTGGTTCGACCAGCCGGTTTCGTCTTCCCCTCCTCCATGCTGAAGGTAGAGGACCGGGTAGCGTTTGGTCAGATCCTGGTCATAGCCGGGAGGAGTGTAAATGAAACAGCGCCTCATCGCGTTGTTGCTTTCGGAGAAATAGTGGATTTCGCGGACCTGTCCGTGGGGTACATTTTTCATGGCGTAGAAATCCTGGTCTTTTGCGGGAACCTCGATTCCGCTGCCCCAGCGGCTTGCCCCATAGAAGTAGAGACTTCCCGGATCGGGCACCGCGGCGCCGTCAACCCACAGCTGGTAGTAGTGAAATCCTTCATCCTGCGGGGCCGATTCACCTGTCCATACCCCTTTTTCATCTTTCACCAGGTCGTATTTTACGGCGCTGATGTCGAGCTGTACCTTGTGCGCTTCCGGAGCGGAAATCTGCACGCGCACCCTTCCCTCGGAGTTGACCTGAGGATACTGCTTCCCGGGCTGATTCACCACAGAGGGTTTGAAATCTTCGACGACCGCCGGCGGGGTGGTCTGGGCCTTCGCAGTCCATACCATCAGGAGCAGCAGGGCACTGATTAATAAAGTCGGTTTGTTCATTTGTTTAAATTATTGTTATACATTGGTTTATATATTGAAACATTGCAAAATCCATTGGATTACTGTTTGGATTGTTGCATTAATGGTACAAGGTTATTTCCCATGGATCGGGTTTTGGTTTGTGATAAATCTGAGAACATCGGGCTGCATCCTGACCTCGCAGGAGACCTGCAGGACAGCTAACGCCACCATAAAAGTACAAAATACAATTAAAAATTGCTAAAAAATCCGGTTTTATAAAGCAAATTTCCCCGTTTGGTATAATTTTATGCGGAATCAATTTCATGGGCATGAAGCACATCAACCGGCTTTACGACGACATGTAACTGAAGAGCAAGTCATTAACAAGCAACTATACCAATGAGACGAGAAGGAGCAGGGCCTGGGGCAGGGGGGAGTATTCCGCAGATACGCTTAGCGAATGGGCAAATCATACCCGCGCTGGGGTTGGGGACCTTTGGTTCCGACCTCTACAGTGCGGAGCAGATTGCCGGGGCAGTGGAATTTGCCATCCGGAATGGTTACCGGCATATCGATTGTGCCTCGGTGTACATGAATGAAAAAGAGATCGGTCACATCCTGACGAAACTGATCAGGGAGGGGGTGGTCAGGCGTGAGGAGCTGTGGATCACCTCCAAGGTGTGGAACGATGCCCATGGGGAAGGGGAGGTTCTGGCGGCCTGTGAAAAATCGCTGACGGATTTGCAGCTCGAATACCTCGATTTATATTTGGTGCACTGGCCATTCCCCAATTACCATGCACCCGGGTGTGATGGTGATGCCCGGAATCCCGCTTCCAGGCCTTATATTCATGAAGAGTACATGGTGGCATGGCGCCAGATGGAGCAGCTTGTGGAGCGTGGCGTGGTGAAATCGATCGGCACGTCGAACATGACCCGGCCCAAGATGGAGCTTCTGCTCAGGGATGCCCTGATCAAGCCGGTGGTCAACGAAATGGAGTTGCATCCCCATTTTCAGCAGCAGGCCTTGTTTGATTACCTGGTGGAGAGCGGCATTCAGCCCATCGGATATTCGCCCATTGGTTCGCCGAAAAGGCCTGAGCGGGACCGGACACCCCAGGACAGTGTCGATATCGAAGATCCGGTGATTGTGGACATTGCCGGAAGATGGCAGGTGCATCCGGCGGAAGTGTGCATCAAATGGGGCATCCAGAGGGGAGAAGTGGTGATTCCCTTTTCAGTGACGCCCTCGAAGATTCTGGGTAACCTGAAGGCGGCGACCGGAGCCCCGCTCACCCCTGAGGAGATGGCCAGGATCGCCACCATTGACAGAAACTGCAGGCTCATCAAGGGGCAGGTCTTTCTCTGGGAAGGTGCCCGGGACTGGGAGGATTTGTGGGACCCGGACGGTAAAAATTACTGAAATCAGGTGAGCGCATTTCCCACTGCTCTGCGACAGGGAGAATCAATTCAGGTGAGCATTCCCCGTTCCTGACGATGTCGGTCCGGGGCGTTTCAATGAGCGTTTTTAACAGAAGTCACTGCGCCTCAGGCCAGACCACGCGGAATTAAACAATGGAGTGAGTATTATTAACATAAGAAAAGCATGATATGGAAAACAAGATGAAAGCCGCTTATCTGCCGGGCAACAGCACGGTCGAATTCAGGGAAGTGGACGTTCCCCAGCCGGGACCGGGGGAGGTGCTCATCAGGACGAAGGCTTCCACGATCTGCGGAAGTGACATTCGTGCCATTTACCGGGAGCATTTGGGGAAAGGACCTGAAGCCTACCAGAATAAAATTGCGGGTCATGAACCGTGCGGGCAGATTGTGCAATGCGGCAGCCATACCAAACGGTTCAAAGCCGGCGACCGGGTGGTGGTCTATCACATATCGGGCTGCGGGGTGTGCAACGACTGCCGCAGGGGGTATATGATCTCCTGCACCAGTCCGTACCGTAAAGCCTATGGCTGGCAGCGCGACGGCGGGATGGCCCCCTATATTCTGGCCGATGAAAAGGACTGTGTTTTGCTGCCCGATGAGCTCACCTATACCGATGGGGCGCAGGTGGCGTGTGGTTTTGGGACGGTCTATGAGGGTTTGGAAAAGGTCGGTGTGTCGGGGAATGATGCCGTGTTGGTGGTGGGGCTGGGGCCTGTGGGGTTAGCCACGCTCATGCTGGCCAGGGCGCTCGGGGCCAAACAGCTGGTGGGCGTGGATACCGTTAAGGAGCGGTGCGATCTGGCGCTGAAACTGGGCTTGGCCGATCACACCTTTGTGTCGGGGCCCGGTACCCTGGAGCAGGTGGTGGCGACCACCTACCAGAAGCAGGGGTTTGAAAGAACGGTGGACTGTTCGGGTCATACCCTGGGGCGGCAGCTGTGCATCAGGGCGACGCGGAAGTGGGGCAAAATGGTGATGATCGGCGAGGGGGGAACCGTGGAGTTCAACCCCAGTCCCGATATCATCCATGACCAGATTACGATCTACGGCTCCTGGGTGACCAACATCTGGCGCATGGAAGAGCTGGTGGAGCGGCTGGTGAGGTGGGGTATCCATCCGGCCGACCTGGTGACCCACCGTTTTACGCTCGACCAGGCCGATAAGGCGTACCAATTGATGGACGAAGGCAAATGCGGAAAGGTGGCCGTTGTTTTTGACGAAGAGGTATAGATTCCACATGAATCCGCTAAGCTTTGCCTGGATCCGATGAGAAGCGCAGGTTGCCTGTCGTCTCCGGAAGAGTCCGGTGGTTAAGGAATGGACCGGCGTGTTCCGCAGGGAACTGTTGGGAACAGATGGGGCCAGTGGAGTGCAGTGCGGATTATTTTTGTCCCGGATGAAACCAATAAGATTTGCCTGGATCCGATGAGTTAAGGGATGAAAGGATGATTTCCACCGGAAGATGATGGTTTTTGGCAAGGAATCGATGAATTACACAGGAACGCGGTAGTTTCTGTAATTAACATAAATGTAAATTTATTATCATAACACTATAAGGAATGAGAAAACTAGCCCGACTGATTGTTATCCTGATTGGCTGTTTTGCCGTCATGGCTTTTATGCCGGAGGTTAAGAAAGCCCCGAAGCCGATCTATCTCAACACGGCCTATTCATTCAGGGAGAGGGCGGCCGACCTGGTATCGCGGATGACGCCCGAGGAGAAGCAAAGTCTTCTGGGCAACACCATGGCCCCCGTTCCCCGTCTGGGGGTAGGGGGTTATAATGTGTGGGGCGAAGCGCTGCACGGGGTGATGGGCAGGAACAACAACAGCGGCATGACGGCCACCTCGTTTCCTAACAGTGTCGCCGTAGGATCCACCTGGGACCCGGAGCTGGTCAAACGGGAGACCTCGGTGGTGGCCGATGAGGCGCGGGGGTTTAACCATGATCTTATTTTCACCCTCACCTACTGGTCGCCGGTGATCGAGCCCGCCCGCGATCCCCGTTGGGGAAGAACGGCCGAGACCTTCGGGGAGGACCCCTTTCTGGTATCGGAAATCGGAAAAGGGTTCATTCAGGGGATGATGGGTGACGACCCGGTTTATCTGAAGACGGTTCCCTGCGGAAAGCACTATTTGGCCAACAATACCGAGTTCAACCGGCATAACGGTAGTTCCGGCATGGACGACCGGGATATGCGGGAGTATTATCTGGCGCCCTATCGGAAGCTGATCAGAGATCATAATCTGCCTTCCATCATGTCGGCTTACAATGCCGTGAACGGGGTGCCGGTGTCGGCCAGTAAATTCCTGGTGGACACGATCGCCCGCAAGACCTATGGGCTGGACGGCTATGTCACCGGTGATTGCGGTGCCATTGACGACATGGTGCGTGGGCACCATTATGCCAAAAACTATGAAGAGGCCACGGCATTGGGGTTGCTTGCGGGGGTGGACAACGACTGTGGTGGGGTATACCAGGGCCATGCCCTCAGAGCCCTGGAACAGGGACTCCTTACCCAGGGGGCCATAGACCGGGCGCTGGTCAATATCTTCACCATCCGCATGCGGATGGGCGAGTTCGACCCTCCGCGGAAGGTGCCTTATGCCGGCATAAAACCCGCCATCATCAACGATCCTTCCCACCACGACCTGGCGATTGAAGTCGCCACCAAAACACCGGTTCTGCTGAAGAATGAGGTTGTCGTGAAAACCGGCCGGAAAGCGTTGCCCATCGATCTGAAAAAGGTCAGGAAGATAGCCCTTCTGGGGCCTCAGGCCGACAAGGTGGAACTGGGGGACTATTCGGGTCCTGTGGAACCAGAGCTGAGGATCTCCCCGCTGCTGGGTATCCAGAATTATATTAAAGAGCATAAGCTGAACACGGAAGTTGTCACCCGTTCTGCAGGAAATCTGGAGAGGAAGACCGATTTCTTCACGATGAGTGGTTTTACCACCGTCACGACCCGGGGGGAAACGGAGCGCCATGATGCCACTCAATACGATGACGCGGCCAGGGGGCTTATCGTGTCGGGCGGTTTCGGACCTCCCGCCGTCAGAGGCATCAAGGACGGCGATTGGACCGCCTATCACAACATAGACCTCACGGATCTGGATTCCATCAGGTTTCAGATGACGGTCACGGGTGAAGGGGGCTTGCTGGAGGTGAGGGTGGACTCTCCTACCGGAAATCTGCTGGCTTCCGAGAAGATCGCAGGCAGTCAGGCCGATGGCGGCTTCCGGGGTTTCGGGAGGCCACGGATGGTTCCGGTTAAAGTGAAGACCCTGGGAATCACCGGACCGCAGACCATTGTTTTAGTCTACCGTGAGCCGGAAGCGGCGGCCACCGATAAGGAAACGCTTGAGTTGGCGGCTTCCGCCGATGTGGCCATTGTCTTCGTGGGTACCGACCAGAGCACCGGCAGGGAGGAGACGGACCGTTTTTCCCTGGCTCTTCCGGGCAACCAGAATGAACTCATCAAGGCGGTGGCGGCGGTGAACCCGAACACCATCGTGGTGATGCAAACCATGGGCATGGTGGAAGTGGAATCCTTTAAGGCCAATGCCAGCATCCCCGGGATGATCTGGACCGGTTACAACGGCCAGGCGCAGGGGGCCGCCATGGCGAAGATCCTCTTCGGGGAGGTGAATCCGGGAGGCAAGCTCAATGTGACCTGGCATACTTCGGTGAAGGACCTTCCGGAATTCAATGATTATACATTGCGCGGCGACGGCACCAACGGAAGAACCTACTGGTACTACGATAAGGAGGTCACCTATGAATTCGGGTACGGCTTATCCTACACCACCTTCGAATACAGTAACTTCACTATCAGCAGGAAGGAGATCACCCCGAACGATAAGATCACTGTTTCCGTGGATGTGAGGAATTCCGGAGAGGTGGACGGCGATGAGGTGGTGCAGGTCTACGTGAAGACGCCCGACAGCGGGGCTTCCCTGGAACGGCCTTTGAAGAGGCTGAAGGGATTTAAAAGAGTCACGATTCCGGCGGGACAGACGCGGAGGGTGGCCATCGCCATCGACTGCGCCGATTTGTGGTTCTGGGATGCCAAAGAGGGGAGGATCACCTTTGATCCGGGCAGGTATGTGTTTGAAGTCGGGGCATCTTCGAGGGACATCAGGGGAAGTGTGGAGGCCGTCATGAGCGGAAGCTATCACCCTGGGCTGACGACGGTGGTGGCTGAAGGCGACAGGGTGGTGCTGAGGCCGGGGGAAACGACCCGGACCACTGTCACGGCCAGCATGTCGGACGATCGTTTTTGCGATCTGACTAAGGCCAGGGTGACCTATCGCAGTAATAATCCGTCGGTGGTCACCGTTGACGAAACCGGAAAGGTGACGGCTACCGGGGTGGGCGCGGCCACGGTATTTGCCGCGGTGACGGTCGACGGGAAAACGGTTTCAGGCAGTTATCCGCTGAAGGTGATGCCCGATCTCACGCCGGAATCGGTCACCGTGAACGGGAAGAAGATTCCCGGTTTTGACCAGGCGGTAAAAGCCTACAGTTTCCTTCTGAAGGAGAAGGCGAAAATTCCCGTGGTTGCCGCTTCTGCGCGCGGAGAGGGGATTTCGGTGGAGATAGAACAGGCGAAGGGGATTCCCGGAACGGCGATTGTTCAGTTCATCGACAACGTTACGCTGGAGAAGAACAGCTATTTCCTGAATTTCGATGTCGCATCGGTAAGTGATGAGTTTAATAACGGCACTGTCGGACCGCAGTGGGTATGGATCAGGCAGAACCCGCAAACCGTCAGCGGGTCGAAAGTGGCCGGATCACTGACCCTTACCAGCGAGGCGGGGGATGTGTCGGAGGGGACGAACAATGCCCGCAACCTGTTGTTGCAGAGTGCCAACAGCAACTGGACCATCGATACAAAACTCTTCAGCTCGAGAATCCCCTCGCAGCCTGAAAATGCCGGGATTCTGGCCTACCAGGATGATCACAATTTTGTGAAGCTGATGTACAGGGCGGTGATCAAGACTTCGCGGGGAGGAGCTTCAGGCACCAGGATGCAGCCGGGGACCATCGATCTGATCATGGAGGAGAACGACATTGCCAAATCGCTGGGCACCTTCGACCTCAAGGAGGCGGTCACCGCGGAGCGGCCTTTATATCTCCGGCTGGAGAAGAAGGGAAGCCTCTATACGGCGTTTTATTCCCTTGACGGCGTCGGTTTTGAGAAACTGGGAACTGCCGACATGCTGCTGAAGGATGTCAGGGCCGGATTGATGGTGGGTGACGGAATCGTGACCCAGTATATGAAAAGCACCTTCTGGTTCGACTCCGACACCACCAAGCCGCCCACTCCCTGGGATGTCACGTTTGACTATTTCCGGATGGTGAGCAGCGGGCTGAAACCCTGACCATTTATGCCCTGATAGTGCCAGGGAGGTCTACTTTGACTATTTAAGGATGGTAAGCCGCGGGCTGAAGCCCTGACTGTTTTTCCGCAGATGGTGATTGCTTCGGGCACTGAAGGATTCAAGTACACCGCATTAAAAGACATCGAGGAGCGCTATGAGGAAATCGGTTCGCGGCATGCCCGTAACTACGGATGGTACCAATCGAGATGGCATGCCGCCGCCGGGCAAATCTATGATTCCGGAGGAGAGGAGGCACTGGTCAGAATGTGGCGCACATTTCTTGAGCACCAGGAACAAGTGAATGACCATGATTTTGCGGAGTTCTTATCCACACGCATCCATCCCTCCGTGGCCGATGTTCTGCTCAGATGGGATGATTGAAATTATTTACTTTGTTTGATACCGGCATCTTCACTCCCGGAACTTCTCGGTTTGTAACCTGGTGGATGACATTCTTGAAATTGTTGTAATTCTGATGACAGGTTTCGTTGCATTTTTTCCGACGATAATCCTGAATGGTATTTCTGTCTAAGCGCTTTAAGGAAGCGGAAAAGAACGTAAATTCGTGACATAAAATAGTTTGAAATGAACATCACCATTTTCGGCGCCAGTGGCCGTACGGGGCAACAGCTGGTCATTCAGGCACTCGAAAGGGGGCATCATGTAACGGCTTATGTGCGCAGGCCTGAATCGTTATCCGTTCAGCATCCCGGACTGAGGGTCATCACCGGAATCCTTGACGAACCGGATAAACTCAGGGAGGCCATCGCGGGTGCCGATGCCTGTCTGTCGGTACTGGGGGGCAATTCCCTCCGCAAACGATCCGTGGCATTCACCAACGGGATCGACCGGATCGTGACCCTGATGGAGCAGGAGGGTGTTCCGCGGTTCATCTACATGTCAAGTGTGGGGGCTGGCGAAAGCCGGAGTTATTTGCCGCAGCCTCTCCGTTTTCTAATTGCGGATGTGATGCTGCGTGTTCCCCTGGCCGATCACCAGGCCAATGAACAGCGGATTGTCAACAGTACGCTGCAATGGACGATTGTCCGGCCAGGAGGACTGGCCGATGGTCCCGCAACCGGAAAATGTCAACATGGCAGCGATAAAACAGTCTTTAAAAGCAATGCATCCATTCCCCGGGCCGATGTAGCCGCCTTCATGCTGGACCAGCTGACCGGTGCCGCTTATGTTAAGAAGGCCGTCTGGCTTAAAGTATAAGATCAGAAGTCAACCATTAATCCCGGTTAGTACGGGCCAAGTCTTTTCCCCAGCCGTTCTGCGAGATCTTCGATGTCGTCGCGCCGGGCCAGTTGGCGATACCAGTGTTCAGGGATGTTCTCCACGCCATATAGAAGTCCGGCCAGTCCGCCCGTGACGGCTGCTGTGGTGTCGGTATCCTCGCCCAGGTTGACCGCTTTCAGAACTGCTTCGTGGTAGCTGCCGGTGGTCAGCAGGCACCAGAGGCTGGCCTCCAGGGTGTGGAGGACGTAGCCGCTTCCGGAGATGGTATTTTCAGGCTCTTCAGCGATGTTACCCTTCAGAAGGCGGTCGAAGCGGGCGATTTCCGCCGGGTCTATTTGCCGGGTTTGCAGGAAACCGGGGATTTCTGACTGCTCTACAAGCAGGGAGGTGAGGAATCCGGGGATTTCCTTCCGGAGGGTATCATAGGCTTCCCATTTCCCAGAGCCCTGCAGTAAGAGCCGGGCATATTCGAGGTAGTAGAAGCAGGCGATGACCGAGCGGATGTGGCGGTGGGTGATGGAGGAGACCTGACGGGTGATTTCGAACCGTTCCCTGGCCGGTTTGTCGTAGAGGTGGAACAGCAGGGGGAGAATACGCATCAGGGAGCCGTTGCCGTTGCACCGTTCCTCAGCGTCTCCGGCGAGGTCGGGTTGCACTCCTTTTCTGAGCCGTCCGATGGCCTGGCTGGTCGTTCCCCCGATGTCGAAGACAAATCCATAGGCGGTCCAGAATCCTTCGTCGCGCCAGCGGACAAAATTCCGGGCGATGGCGTGCAGATCGAAGCCGTTGGTAAGTGCTTCCGCCTGGCAGAAAGTGAGGGAGCTGTCGTCGGAGAAGGTGCCGGGGGGCTGGTGGTGGGTGCCGTGTCCGGTCATGTCCGTAATGGGGTTTTCTCTGAGGAACTCCCGTGTTTTGAACTCTGCCGGGACTCCCAGGGCGTCACCCACGGCCACCCCGAAGAGCGCCGACCGGATGGCTTCGATGAGAGTGGGCTTTGAGATGTGTGTATTCATGATTTCTGCGTTATCAGGGTCATCATTGGTTGTCCGGTTATAATTCTGTAAATTTCGTTCTTTAAAGTTAACATTTATGACATCCAGGAAGAATAATGATAAAAAGGAAAATTCATATAGACACAAGAAATCATTATCAAGGAAGACCTGTTTATACGCCGGAACGAATTGATGCATTGGCACCGGACGAGGTATTTGTTTTTGGCAGCAATCTGGAGGGGCATCATGGAGGTGGCGCTGCCCGGACTGCGCTCAGGAATTTTGGTGCCGTATATGCCCAGGGAGTCGGTTTACAAGGCCAAAGTTATGCCATACCCACCATGCAAGGGGGTGTTGACACCATTGCTCCCTATGTGGACGAATTCATAGCATTTGCTGAAGCACATCCTGAAAAGTTTTTCTACGTCACCCGGATCGGTTGCGGAATTGCCGGATTCCGGGACGAGCAGATCGCCCCTTTGTTTCAAAGGGCGTTGAATCTGGCAAATGTGTGTCTCCCTGAATCGTTTGTTCGTTTTCTGGAATAGACTCACGCAAGAACCAACTTCTATCGTAGGAGAGTTTCATTGTTTGGTGACCGATGGTGAAATATTTGGAATCCAAACCATCTTATGGTCGGAAGTAACCATCTTAAGGTCAGAGGTGTCCACCATGGAGCCGGAGGTGTCCACCTTTCCGGCGGATGAACTCTTCAGTCTGCAACCAGAAATACAAATGCCTCGAGAAAATCAGGACCCGGGTGATTAATTGACAGGTCAGGGGACCAGGCTTTCAAAAACCTTTGATGACAATATTTTCAGTCATTTTTTGTAATTTTTTCAAGACATGGTGACACTTTAGAATTCGTTATTGAAATTTTAGATTGAAAACACATCGTATGTATAAATTGATAAACCTGTTTGTTGAAAATTATAAGATAGATTAATTGCGATAATTACCGAAAAAAGGTATCTTTCGCAAATATATACTCTAATATGGATGGACAAAAAGAAATTCGGATTGTTACATGGATAGAACTGCTTCAAGCAAGGGGAGCTTTCGCATTTTCTATTGAATTAGCTAAAAATGAATTGCCTGCCTATAGTGAAATTGCCCTGAAAAGGGCATTAAGCCGCTTATCGGAGAAAGGGAAAATAATTTCTGTTTACAAAGGGTATTATTTGATTTTGCCTCCACAATATGCTTTTAAAGGTATTTTACCCCCTTCCCTTTTTTTAGATGAATTCTTTCAGTTTCTTGAAAGGCCTTATTATGTCTCTCTTTTGAATGCTGCCGCTTATCACGGAGCATCGCACCAGCAGCCACAGGAATATTATGTAATGACTAATTTCCCTGCCATGCGTGCCACC
>Ga0209613_1000244_pt1 | contig 71770 bp, 29 predicted proteins | sample BioC13SIPDNA_2_FD_185747 | JGI IMG/M metagenome (GOLD analysis project Ga0209613, IMG submission 185747) | Anaerobic biogas reactor microbial communites from Washington, USA - Biogas_R2_A C13 SIP DNA (SPAdes) (version 2) | ecosystem: Engineered > Bioreactor > Anaerobic > Unclassified | place...
CCGTATGGTTGCCGAACCCGTTGAAGTCATACCGCCCCGGCGCGGTCAGCGTGATGTCGTTGCTGGCCGCGTCGCCGCGGTCGGCGTCGCTGGCAAAGTACGAGATGTTCATCAGCGCCCCGCCCACCGTCAGGAAATCGCCTTCCGGCAGACCCGCAAACCGCGTGTCCCAGTCCCCCGTCGGCAGCTTGCTGACAATCACGAACTCCGCCCCCACCGGAATCGGCCAACCCGGCTGGACGTTGAGCGTCGCGCCGCCGCTGCCGTCCAGCAGCGCCCCGTGCAGGTCGCCGTCGCCATCCAGCACCAACTGATCGTACTGCGTTCCCGGCGTCAGCCCGTTCAACTGGACGCGGAGTTGCCCGCCGGGCCTCACGTCCACGTCGCCGACCACCGTCAACACGCCCGGCAACGGCGTGCAGCTGCCGCCCACGTCCCCCGGATCGAGAATCCCGCCCGCCAGCACCGCGACCTCGGCCTCGATCACGCCCGTATCGGTCTCGTCCCCGTCGCCGCCCAGCACCCCGCCGGCTTCGACGCTCACCGCCGGCCCCGTCAGCACGCCGTTGACCAGCAACGTCCCCTCCACCACCGTCGTCGTGCCGGTGAACGCATTGGCCCCGCCCTGCAGCCGCAGCACGCCTTCCGGCCCGTTGGCGTCCACGCCCAGCACGATGTCCGCCGCCGTCACATCGCCGTCCGCGCTGCCCGGCGCGGCCCCGATCCAACCGTCGCAATCGGCCAGGCTGAACGTCACCGTCCCGCCCTCGGCGCTGATGTCGCCCGCCAACTGGATCGTCCCGTGATCGCCGCTGCCCGGACCAGCGGCGTTGTCATCCGCCGTGATCGCGATCCCCCCGCTGCCGCCGCTGATCGTCCCCGCCGCGTCGCCCAGCACGTCGTGGTCCGCGTCGATCGCGATCGTGCCGCTGAGCCCGGAAACGGCGGCGTACAACTCGACGTTGCCGCGGACGGGAATCGGTCCCTGCGGCCCTTCATGGCTGCCGTCGCTCGCGTTGGCATCCAGCGCAATCGTCCGCCCGGCCGCCGCCACGCTCACCCCGCTGCCCCCGGACAGCACCTCGATCGTGCCGTCCACGGTGGCCAGCACCAGATCCCCCGTGCCGCTTGCGCCGGTCTGCGCCGCGCGCAGGACGCCCAGATACCCGTCCAGACCGGTCGCCACTTCGGTGACCCGGATGTCGCCGCTGGTCCCCGAATTGACGGCATCCAGCGTCACCACGTCCGTATCCAGGTCGTTCTCGGAGCCGATCCCGGCTGTAGCGCTGAGCGTCAAGGTCGAGCCGATCACATCGGCCAACGCGTCGTCCGCATCGTCGCGGATCGCCCCGGACGAGGTCGTTACGGCGATCGTGTTCCGCGTCGTGCCGCTGCCCGCCGTCAGCAGACCCAACACCAGGTCGCCCGCCGCCGAGCTGACGTCGATCCGCCCGTCGTTCGCATCCACCCGCGTGTACGTCCGCGTCCCGGAACCCGCTGTGCCCGTCAGCACGACGTCGCCCGAGTCGCTCGCAGCGGCCAGTGTCACTGTCACCGGATGGTCCGCCGGCAATCCGATCGCAGCCGCCGCGTCGTTCCGCAGGTTCAGCGCTATCCCGCCCGCGCCGCTCGTCGCGCCGCTCACCGCGTTCACGTTCACGTCCAGCGAACTGCTCGTCCCGATCCCCGTCCCGGCCGTCAGCGTCAGCGTGTTGGCGATGATGTCCGCCGTCGCGTCGTCGGCGTCGTCGTTGATCGCCCCGCTGGCGCTGATGGCCACCTCGTCGTCCGACGTGACCGAGGCATTGATCGTCACCGAGCCGCCGGGCGCCGTCACCGCCACGTCGTGCGTTCCCGCCACGCCGCTGTCGGAAATCACGCTCACCAGTACGATGTCTCCGGCGGCGGCGCTGACGTTCACGTGCCCGTCGTGGGCGTCCAGCGAAGCGTACGTCCGCGTCCCGCTGCCGGTCGTTCCGGTCAGCACGAGATCGCCCGACGCGAGCGCATCCGCCAACGTCACCTTCACCGCATGATCGGCCGCCAGGTTGACCGGCGCCCCCACGGCGTCGTTCAGCAGGTTGAGCGCGATCCCGCCCGCGGCGCTGGTGGCACCGGTCACCGTGTTCACGTTCACGTCGACCGAACTGGCCGTGCCGATACCGGTCACCGCCGACAGGCTGACCGAATCGGCCAGGATATCGGCCGCGTCGTCCGCGTCGTCGTCGTCAATCGTTCCCGCCTCGGCCATCAGCGTTCCCGCCGTCGCCGCCGTGACGGTGCCGGCCGTGCCCAGCAGGATTGAATCGTAGGCCGTAATCGCCACCGCGTCCGTCCCGCTTTGCACCTGGCCATGCAGGATCACGTCCGGCGCGGTAGCGCTGGACGAACCGTGCGTCAGCGTCACCGTCCTGGCGGCCTCCAGCGTCGGCACGCCGGCTGTCCCGTCGTCCTCGATCCGGATCTGGTCGCCCGCCGCCGGCGTTCCGATCAGCGACGTGCCCGCGATCGTCAGGTTCCCCGCCGAGTGCAGTTGGCCCACGGTCGGCGCCTGCGGCCCTACGAACACGCCGCCGGCCCCGTTGTTGTCCGAGTCCGCGGTCAGCAGGATGTTGCCGCCCGCTGTGGTCGTCACGTTGGCGTAGATCAACACGTCACAGGCAGCGATCAGGTTCGCGTCGCCGGCCAGGTTCTGATCGGCCGCGATCGTGATGTCACACGCCGAGCCGCCGCCGTCGAGCGTGATATTCCCCGTGCCCAGCGTCAGGCCGGCGTGGACCGCCACCCCGCCGCCGATGTTCAGCACGCCGCCCGAGCCGACGGCCGTGCTGATTGGCTGAGCGACCGTCAGCAGTCCGCCCGCATTGACGGTCACGTCGCCGCCGTCGGCCGGGCCGCCCGTGGCGATCCCGCTGGTAGGCATGCCCGCCACCGTGCCGATGGTCAGCGCGTCGGTGTCCGTGTACGTGACGGAGCCGGTGACGTCGGCGGCCAGCGAGTCGAACGCATTGTCGGCATGGCTCAAGTCAAACGGGCCGGCGCCCAGCAGTTCCAGCCCCGTGCCGCTGACGGCCGCCGCCTGGCTGACGGCCCCGGCGGAGTCGATCGTCAGGTTGCCGGCGCCGGCCAGGACCGGACCCTCCAGGGCGACCGCCGTGCCCGTGGTGGCGCCGGCGCGGAGTGTGATGTCTCCGCCGCCGCTGTGAACGCGATCCGCCACGTGCACCGCGCCGCCGACGGCGATTGTTACGTCGCCGCCCATCGCGGCGGCGGGAGCGGAACCGAAGAATCTGACGTCGTCCAAGGCCACGTCGCCTTCGTAGCCGTCGCCCGTCACGTCGACGAACCGCAACCGGCACTGGCTGCCGCCGTCATAGGCCGACAGGTCGATGACGGCCCGCTGCCAGGCATTGCCCTGAGCGCCCGAGACCGAAAACAGGTCGGCCGACCAGGTGGCCCCGTCGTCGCTGCTGGCCTGGACGGACAGGGTGCCGAGTTGGCTGCCCCGCATGTGGTACCAGAACTCGACGCCCGCCCCTTCCGTGCTGCTGAGGTCCACCGCGGGGGAGATCAGCCGGGCCGTCATGCCGGGAAAACCGACGCCGGTTCCGGAGGCTTCGGCGTACAGGTACGTTCCGCCAGCCGTTCCCAGCGTGTGATCGACACTCGGCCCCGTCCCACCGCTGGGCGTGCCGCCGAGATCGGACGCCCAATCCAGACGGTCCGTCGTGTCGTTGCTCCACCCGTTGACGAGCGTCTGGGACGCTCCGTAACCCGTCGGCCCCTGGCCGAACGTCTCGAAAGTCTCGACCAGCACGTCTGCCGGGATCGCAGCGCCGGAATCGATCGCCGCGTTCACAAAGACGTCCGCCCCGGCGTTCACGGCAACCGTCCCGCCGTTGGTCCGCACGTCCCCGTTCAAGGTCACCGCGGCCTGGGCGTCGAACGTCAACGGACCTGCGGTCACGATCGGAGCCGCCGCCGCGTTGCTGATAGCGCCGCCGGTGACCGTCATCTGCGTGACATGGGCCACTGCGGTCGTGAATTGGACGTCGCCGGCCGTACCGCCGGCGCTGCCCCAGGTGTCGATCGTCAAGGCCTCGACGAACGACCCGCGCGAGCTGTCCACGCCGGCCAACGTCACCGTGCCGCCGGTCTGGCCCGCACCGCTGGCCGTGCAGATCGTCAGGTCTCGTCCGCCCGTGACGTCGCCGGAAATTCGCGCGCTGCCGAAATCGACCAGGCCGCCGCCTCCGTCATCGCCGTGCTCGGTGTCGATCGTCACGTCGCCGGCCAAACGCACGGCCCCGCCGCCGATCAGCGCCAGGTCTCCCGCGTCGCCGTCGCCGTCGTCGTCCAACGAGACGTTGCCGTACAGGGTCAGCGTGCCGGCGGACCCGTCGCCGCTGTCGACGTCGATCTGCACGTCGTTCAGGAAGCGGTCGTTGGCCGTTCCGCCGTCCAGCACGTTCAACGACACGTCGCCCGCCGCCCGCTCGGCGCTGGACGTGTCCAGTTGCAGGTCCCAGGCCCCGTTGCCGTCGCCGCGGACCGTGGCGTTGCGGAAATCGATTTTTGCGCCAGCCGTCGTGACCGCGGCGTCCTGCGTCAATACCACGGTCCCCGCCAGCACGACGTCGCCCGTGGCGCTGGCCGCGCTCCAGACCGCCGCGGAGGAATCGAGCAGCCCCACCGCCTCGGCCCACGTGCGGCCGAGGCGGAGTTCGTCGAGCGTGTAATGACCGGCCGCGCCGGCTTCCAGCCGCAACCGATCCGCCGTGCCGCTCACGTCGGCCAAGTAGGAAACGGCCCACGAGGACGGTTCGAATTCGGGAATTACGCCGCTGGAATCAAACACCGCTGCGTAGTAACGGTCCTGGCCGCCTTCGATGTAATTGGTCACCAGCTTGGCCACGTACAGGTAGTCCTGATCGGCTTCAATCTTGCTGCCGGCGACGCTGAACGCGCTCGTTGTCGTGCCCAGCAACGGGTTCTCACTGCTGCCGATTCCGAGGGACGCTTTCGAGCTGCCGTCGGTGCTGTTGTTCAACGTCAGCCACAGGTACTCGTTGCTGGTTTGACTGATCGGCGAGCCCTTGCGGACCAGGAAGCTGACGTACAGCACGTCTTCAGCCGCGAAGTTGAACGTCCTTCCCAAGGGCGCGTTGACCGCCCCGCCCCCGCCGCTGATCGTGGCCCGGTTGCCTTGCGGCGTGTACTTCGTACCGGCCGGGTAGGACAGGTTGCCGGCTTCCATGTCCCAATTCGCCCCGCCGCTCCAGTTTCCCCGGAACCCCATGTCGCCGAGTCCTTTGCCGTTCAGGTCGCCGCCGGCGGCGTAGTTGAACGATTCGTAGACCAGCGGCCCGGCGGCCGTTTCCACTTGGCTTCCCCGCAGGGTGACGGTCCCCGTGCCGGCGTTCACGTTCAGCCCGCCCAGTCGCCGACTAACCCCCACGTCGCCGAAGGACACGGCACCGCCGACCGAGCCGTTGCCCAAGGTGTTGATCGTCAGGGAGTACAGCCCCGCGCTGACGGCCGCCGTCACATCGATGGGACTCGAATCCAGATCGACCAGACCGCCCGCGTCGTCGCCGCCCTGCTCGGTGTCGATCGTCACGTTGGCGCCCAGCACGATGTTCCCGCCGCCCGTGACCACCAACGATGCGGCGTCCGACGGGGCCGCGTCCAGCGAGATGTTGCCAGTCAGCGTCAGCGAACCAGCAGTCCCGCCGGCGCCGGATGTGGTGGTGATCGTCAAGTCGTTGACGAATGCCGCTCCGGGCGCGGCCTTGCTGAACACCGCCAGGTTGACACGGCCGCCGTTGCCGGCCGGCAAGCCGGTCGAGGTATCGATGGCCAGATCCCGACCGGCCGCGTCGGCCGAAACGGTCGCCCCGCCGAAGTCGGCGTTCCCGCCCGCGCCGTCGCTGCCCTGCTCGGTGTCGATCGTGACGCTCGCCCCCAGCACGACGTTCTCCACACCGGACAGCGTCAAGTTGCCGTCGATCGCAACATTGCCATGCAGATTCAACCGGTCCGCCGACCCGTCCGTGTTGATACTCAACGTGCCGTTGCCGTGGGCGTTGTCCGCACTGACGATCGTGATCTGGTCCGCGCCGTCGCTGCCGCCGGTCGCCGTGTCGATATTCACCGCGGCATTGTTCCGCAGGTGCAGCGATTCGAAGTTCACACCGCCGCTGCTGCCGGAGATCACCAAGGCGTCGTGGGTGTTCGTGGCCGCATCCTTGCCGTTGGTCAGCGAGAACACGTCGGCTGCGCCGGGGAACTGGACGTTCACCACGGCCATGCCCGCCACGTCCACCGGTTCCAGGTTCTGAAAGTTGATCGTACCGCCGCTGCCGCCCGCGATCGTCACCACCCCTTTGCCGAACGTGGCCGCGTCGGGCCGGTAGGTCGCGGTCAACGTGAGTTCGGCCCGCAGGTCTTCCACCGCCAGCACGTCGCCGAAGGTCTGCGGCGGGTTGAAGGCTCCCTGCGGCGGCGTCGGCAAAACGGCGTTGTCTTCGTTCTCGCCGTCGTAGTTGACGCCACCCGCCGGGATCGGATCGGTCGAAGGCGTGGTGAACGGCGTGGAAGCCGCGGAGTCGTACTGGACGCGGAGGAGGTCGTCCCCGCCGGCCCCGAAGAAATGGAAGGGCGTGCCGGCGGGCGGCGTCACGTTTACCGGCGGCGCTCCGTTCAGACTGGCCTGGAAACTCGTCCCGTCGCCCCGCAACACCAGCACGTCCGGCCCGCTGGTGCCGTTGAACACCGGCTGGCTGTACAGCACCACGTCGTTGCGATCCGAACCGCCGGCGTAGCTGATGTAGAACTTGCCGGAGCCCAGCGAGATCTGCGAGCCTTCCGGCAAGCCGGCGAACGTGCCCGACACCGCGTCGGTCCCGTCGTTGTCGATGATCACGAAGGTCTGCAACGCCGCGGCCGCGGGCGCGAAGCCGTTGATCAGCGCTACATTCAGCGTCGCGCCGCCGAGCGTCACGCTGCCTTTCGCCGCGATCTGGTCGTGGAACGCTGGGCCGTCCCCCGGGCTCGTCCCGCCAATCTGGACGTCCAGCGACGAAGTGCCGGCCAGCGTCAGCCCCGTGGCGCCGTCGCCGACCTCCAGGGTTCCCGCCGTGGTGGTCGTCCCGGCGTCGATCTTGCCCATCCCCGCCGTCGCCACCGCGCCGTTGATGTCGCCAGTGCCGCCCAGCGTCCCGCCGCTGTCGGCCGTCGTGGCACTGGCCAGGGAACCGTTGACCAGCAGCGTTCCGCCAGCGACGCTTGTGGCGCCGGTGTACGTGCTGGCCGAATCCAGGATCAGCGTCCCGGCGCCTTGCTTGCTGATGCCGCCCGAACCGGTGATGTCCAGGTTGGCGGTCCCCGTGGCGCCGTTGTTGAACACGCGGGTCGTCCCGCTGGTGATGTTGAACACACGGGTCGCGGAATCCAGGGCGATCTGGTTCACCTGCCCGGCGACGCCGACCGCATTGTTCCAGAGTTGGAAGTTGTTCGTGCCCGAGGCGGTGACGTCGCCGCCAAGCACCAGTCGGCTGCCCGTCTGTCCCGCCGCGTTTCCCACGTTCAACTGGATATTCTGCCCGGTCATGCTCAAACCGCCGCTGCCGACGCGGAATTCATTGGGCGATCCGCTGCTGAGCCCCCCGACCTGGATCGCGGCCGCGGCGTAGCTGCCGGACAGGGACACGGCCCCGGCGCTGGTCCAGGGGGCCGTCCCACTGGTCACGGTGTAGCCATAGCCGCCCGCTCCGCCGCCGGAAAGAGTCATCGTTCCGGTGATCGTGATGTGGCCCGACGTCCCGGATGCCGTGCCGCCGGAAATTTGCGTCAAGTTGGCGAACGTCTCGTCATGATTCGCGAAGTTGTACGTCCCTCCGGCGACGGTCAAGCTGGACGTATCGGCCAGTTGATTCGAGGCGGCCCAGGTCAGCGTGCCCGCAGCGACCGTCACGTCGCCGGCGATGGCATTCACGCCGGCGGTCTTGTTCAGCGTCAGACCGCCCGCGTTGACGGTCGTCATCCCGGAATACGTGTTAGCCAGGCCGCCGCTGAGCGTCAACGTGCCGTCGCCGGCTTTCGCAAGTCCTCCGGGCGTCGCCTCGCCGTCGGTCACAGGCACCGTCACCGTCAGATTGGCCCCGCCGCCCGCGACGGTAAACGTGCGCGTCACCGCGCCCGCCGTGCCGCTCAACTGGACCTCCAGCGCGCCGATTCCCGACGACGGATCTTCTCGGATAGCCGAGGCGCTGGTGCCGACGGTCGTCACGTTGCCGTTCAGCACCAGCTTGCTTCCCTTCGCGCCCGCCTGATCACCGCGGCGCAGATTGAGTTTGCTGCCGTTCAGCGTCAGCCCGCCGGCGCCCACCGTGATGGCCGATTGCCGGGCCGTACTGTTGCCAAACAGCGTGAAGGTATTGTTGCTGAGGCCCGCGGTGCCCGTCATGTCGGTCAGGCTCAGGCTGCCGAAGCTCAGTTGCGTGCCGCTGTTGCCCACCACAATCGTATTGCCCGCCCCGCCCGTGAAGCTGCCTGCGCCGGTGATCGTCCAAGTGCCGCCCGACGCGGTGTTGAAACAGCCCCCAGTCACGGTCAGACTGCCGATCTTCTCCGTGACGTCGAACGATCCGCCATTCACGCTGGTGCCGTTGAACAGACTGCCGGCGCCGCTCATGCTCACGGCGGCCGTATCGGAGATTTGGTGACTGGCGCCAAACGTCACTTTGCCGCCCGTCGTGATGCTCAAATCGCCTGCCACCGCGTCCCCCGGCGTCTTGCTCAGCTTCAGTTCGCCGGCGGCCACGGTCGTCAAGCCGCTGTAGGTGTTCGCCGCACTGCCCGACAGGGTCATCGTCCCTGGGCCGGCCTTCGTCACACCGCCGTTGCTGACGACAGCGGAGACGTTCAGGTCCGTGGCGGTCGAGGCCGTCGCATCGGCGACCGTGAACGTCCGAGGCGCGGCCCCGCCCAGGTCCAACTGGCCCCGGATTGCGCTGGCCGCGGTCCCGCCCGCCGTCACATCGCCGCCCAGCACCACACTGGCCGCGCCCGGATTGAGCGTGCTGCCGCTCAACGTCAGCGGCCCGTTGTAGGTCTGGTTGCCGCTGGTCTGGATCGTCACCGCCCCCACGGCGATCGACTCGGCCGTGGCGGCCAGCGCCCCGCCGCCGGCCGAGAGATTCAGGGCGACGTTCAGGTTGATCGCGTCCGTGCCCGCTTGGCCGTCGATCGTCAGTGCTGCCTGGAACGGCCCGTCGCCGTCGACGGACGTGATCGTGATGACATCGTCGTCCGCGTCGTCGCCGAGGATGGTCAGGGAACTCGCCGGCGTCGGGAAGGTGAGGCGCTCAAAGGCCGCGTTGGGGTTGCTCACGTCCACGGTCATGCTCGTGCCGGCGGCGTCGGTGACCGTCACCGCGTTCAGGCCGGCAACGTTGTTCGACGGATCCACATTGACGGTCACGTCGACCACGCTGCTGCCTGTAACGAGTGCCGGCTCGACGTTGCTGAACGTGACGTCGGGTATGGTACCGTTGTAGTTCCCGTTAAAGAACAGCTGGCCGGCCCCTGCGCCCGTCAGGTCGTAGCGGATGCGCGTGACCGCCGTGCCGCCGGTCACTACCAGGTCATCGCCCGGCGCTGTGCCGTTCGTCCCTCCGTCGTAGATCACCGGCACGGTGACCGGTCCGCCCGTGCCTGTCTGGTCGACCGTCAGCGTGTCGTTTCCCGTCTGGCCGTTGATCGTCAGGCTGGTCAGGCTGGACGCGGGCACGTTCAACACCGTATTGCCATCCACGCTTACCAGCAGATTGCCCTCCGCCATCGTGACACTGATCGCATTGTCGATCCCGCTGCCGTAGGCGTCGGCGTTGACGACCGGAGCCGGATCAAAGCTCAGCGTGAAGTCGTTCCCCGCGTAGCTGGCCTGGAACGGATAGGTCTTCCCGTCATAGCCCAGGAACACGTCGTCGCCTTCCTTGACCGTGACGCCGTTCACCTGGAAGGCCGGCGTCAGCGTCCCGCTGCTGTGGAGCAGCGTCAGCACGTCGCTCGTGCCGGGCGCGTAATTCAACGTGGCCGCGAGGCCGGCCCCGTTGGCTCCCGTGGTCCCGCTCACCGACAACTGGTCGTAATCGCTGCCCGCGGCGGCCGCCCCGTTCAACTGGACCGCGAAGGCGGACCCAGCGTTCAAGGTCACCGTCCCCGTGCTCAGCCGGCCCGCAGTGCCGGCCGGCGAACCGGGCGACAGGCTCGCCCCGCCGGCCACCATCACCGTACCGCCGACCGTCCCCGTCCCGCCCAGGACCCCGCTGTTGGCGACCGTCACCGCCCCGCTGTCCGTGCCGGAGCCGCTGGCGTTGTTGACCAGCAGCGTGCCCGCCGCGACCGTCGTGCCGCCGCTGTACGTGTTGTCGGCCGTCAGCGTCAGCGTGCCGGTCCCGTCCTTGGTAAGGACGCCGATGTCCGGTGCCGCATCCTGCATCAGGCCGTTGACGACCGTGTTGCCGGCGCCGTTGATCGTTAGATTCGGGAAGGCCACGTCGCCGGCGATGGTCAGCGTATCGGCCGCAGTGGTGATCACCGGATCGTCGGACAGACCGGCGACCAGGTACTTGGTGCGCAGATAGTCTTCCACCGCTCCACGGTCGGCCGCGGACAGCGTGCCGTTGAAGGCGATGATTTCGGCGATCGACCCGCCGTAGTGACGGGCGTGATTGTAGCGGTTGCCGCCCACGTCGTAGGTCGTAGCGGAAGGCGTGCTGGTCAGATTGGCCGATCGCAGCAGCACGCCGTCCTCGTAGAACTGGGTGGAGGCAGCACTGCTGCTGAGCGCGTAGTAGTGGAAGGCGTTGTCGGGGGCGGTGCCGAGCGAAATCGTGTTCAGGATGGTGACGTTGTCGGTGTCCACGCCGCTCGCCTTGTCCACGCGGATGGCCGGTTCACCGTCGCCGGGGCGCTTAAAGGCGATCGTGTAGCCCGTGTTCCCGTAGTCCGTACGGTCGGACAGAATCGGGCGGCAGCAACTGGCAGTGCTGGAGCTTTGCGGGCCCTCCAAAGCCACGAAGAAGATGGTCGCGTTGGTGGTCAGGTTCAGCGTGCCGGCCAGGTCCAGTCGATCGCCGTCCGCGGTGGCCAAGCCGTCGAACTGGATTGCCGGTTGCCCGTTCACCGCGTTGGCGTTCCAGATGGGCCGCTTGGCGACAATCGCCTGCGTGCCGTCGTTGGCCACGGTGTTGTCGCCGTACAGGACGTCGTTCCAGCCGGAAATCACGTCCCCGCTGTCCAGCGTGCCGTCCGCCGCGATGACGGTCGCCGTCCGGGCTGCGTCCAGCCACAGTTCCAGTCCGGCGGTGACGCTCATCGGCAGCAAGGCGTACGCGGCCAGGTCGCTGGTCACCGCATTGTCGCCGTGCATGTTGCGCAGCGCGCCGCCTCCGCCGTCGCCGGCCCCGTAGATCGTCAGGGCTTCGGCGATCGTCAAATTGGCACTGTTGTTCAGCAGGCTGTCGTCAGCCGTGTCAACGCGGGTGTTGTCGAGCCCCAAAGTGGCGCCTTGCCGGACCGTTGTCCCCGCGGCAGGCCAACCGAGGGCCGCGTTGTGTGCGGCAACCAGCGTGCCCTCTTGAACGTCGGTGAGCCCGACATAGGTGTTGTTGCCGGTCAGCGTCAGCGTGCCGGCGCCGGACTTGATCAGGTCGTAGGGCGAGAGGGCAATCGGAGACCGCCACAGGCTGCCGTCGCCCGGATCGGTCACCGAATCGGGGTAATCGGCGCCGTTGGTGGACGTCGTGCCGCTGGCATTCAAACCGAAACCCTTGGTGGTCGTCCAGCCATTGCCGGACACCGCCCCGGCACCGCCCGCGCCGTTGTAAAAGCGGATTTCAACGTCGTGCCAACCGTCGTCGCCGGGTCCCATGCCCAGCTCGAGGACGCCGGTGCCGGTCGGTGTATTCCAGCCGCCGTTGTTCAGCCGGACCACACCGTCCACCTTCATCCAGGCGACGTCATCGATATTCTCGCCGAACGAGAACCGTCCGTCCGCGTCGTAGAACTGGCCCGTGTAGACCCAAGTCCGGTAGTCGGCCCAAGTCGGTGAACCGTTCGCCAGGCCGGCATGCGGACTCATCCGGATGCCGTCGTTGCCGGGGTTCGCGGCGTACGAGATCCCGCTGCCCGTGAGATAACCCGAGAGCAGACCGGGCAGGTAGTGGACCGTGGCCGGATTCGTCCCGCCGATCCCGCCCTCGATCACCGCGTCGCCGGCGCCGGTGACGGTCAACTTCGCTTCGCCGATCGTGACGGAGCCGCCGACCGTGAGGACGCCGTCCTGCGATTCGATCGTGTCGCTGTTGCCGCCCAGGATCACGTCGCCGTCATAACGGTTCGCGCCGCTCAGGTTCAGCACGCTGCCGGGTTCGGCGGCGGCTCCCCCGAACCGGCCCAGGGTGAGCGTTTCGCCCGCGGACACAGCCACGTCGCCTTGGAGTGCCAGTGTCCCGCCATAGACAACGGTCCCGCCGTCCGTGGTGCCTAGGGCGTTGTCGTGGGCCGCCACCAAGGTGCCGCCGCTGACGGTGGTCAAGCCGTTGTACGTATTCGCGTCCAGGAAGGTGACGGCGCCTGCGCCGGTCTTGAAAACGCTGTTGTCCGGCGTGACCGTTACGGAGAACAGGCCGTTTTGCGTTGAAGGATCGATCACGGTTTCGCTGGTGAAGTCGCCCGCGGTGCCTTGCACCGTGAAAGAAATCCGTTCGTCGCCCCACCCCTCCCAAAACCCCAAAAGGATGGGATACCGCGTGCCGGCCGTCAGCCCCGTTGCCGTGACGGCTGCCGAGCTGCCCGAAGAAAAACCTTCGCTGCTTTCGAAGGCACCGTTCAAGTTTGCATCGATGAAGATGGACGCGTCGTCGTCGATGTTCGTCCCGACTCCGTTGACGTCGTGCGAACGGAAGGTGAAATCGCCGTTGGCATCGGGCGTGAAATCGCCCATCCAGACCATTTGGAAGGTGCTTTGATCGCCGGACGCGAGGGACGGGAACAACGCCGTCCATCGATACGGCGGCGGCCCGGCTTGACTGGACGAACCGTCCCGCAAGTAATTCACAGGACCGAAATCCTGCCAGCCGCGGAACGCGGGTGTGGTGGACAGCAGACCGGATGACTGGCTGACGGTGCCATCGCTTTCCATGCTGTACGCGCCCCCAGGCGCACCCATCGCCGCGAAGTTCAGTTGGTTGCTACCGGTCGCATAACGTCCGGCCTGCAGACCGGGATAGGCAAGCGGCATGCCGCCATAGCCGAACGGTTGAGTCACGATCAGGTTGCCGGCGCCGTCGAACGTGATGTCGTCCCAGATGCCCAACGAGATCGGCGTTTCCAGCGTCGTCGTGCCGGAGATGCTACGCAGCGTTCCGCCCGCCACGGTCAGGGACGTGAGCCCGGCCGGGCCGACGGTCATCGTGCCGTCGAACTCCAGGGACTCCCCCGTGTCGACGTGCAAGCTGCTCGTCCCGCCCAACGCGCCGGGATGGGTGATCCGCAGTTCGCCCCCGTTGAGCGCGGCGGAGCCGTAGCTGTTGCCGGCGTTGGTCAGGACCAGCATCCCGTAGTTCGTCTTGTTGAGGTGTCCGGCGCCGGTCACCTGCCCGTTGATCGTGAGGTCCTTCTCCAGGTTGAACGTCGCGGTCCCGTTCAGGGTGACGGCGCCCGTCAGCGTCGGCCCGGCGCCGGCCCCGTCGTTGGTCGTCACGTTCGCGCCGCCGGCCAGCGTGAGATTGACCGCGTAGGTCTGCGCATTGCTGTAGAAATCCAGCGTCGCGCTGCTGGCCACGGAGATCGGGCCCGCGCCGCCGAACGCCGTCGAGCCTTCCAACCGGAAGGTCGCCTGGTTCACGCTGACGCTGCCCGGATCGGCCACGATGGTGTTGTACAGCACCAAGTCCGAACCGCCGACCTTGGTCAACCCAAAGCCGTTCATGCCGAACAGCACCGGATCGCCGCCGTCGTCCCTGATGTCCCACCGATTGTCGCTGCGGAACGTCGCGGCGCCCGTCAGCGTCAGGTTGCGGAACGCATACAGCTGCGTGCTGCCGGTGTTGACAATCGCACCGACGCCGTTGACCCCCGTGCCGGCGGCTGCGACCGGTTCGTTGCCGTCCAAGCCCGCGCGGAAGCCGCGGATGTCGAGCGTGCCGCCGGATTGAATCACCGTCTTGCCCGTCACGTTCCCCAAGCCGCTGTTGTTGCCCAGGGCCACCAGGCCGCTGGCGATCGTGGTGTCGCCGCCGTAGGTGTTGGTGCCGGCCAGGATCAGCGTGCCGTCGCCCGTCTTGGTGATCGCGCCGGTCGCCGCGCCGTCTTGCACCGCGCCCTGCAGATTGAGCGTGGCTCCGCCGCTGTGCAGGAAGGTCTTGGCGCCGTCCAGCGTCACCGCGCCGGCGAACGTCAGCTTGCCGGCCAGCGTCCCCGCGGCGTGCCCCGATTGGACGTCCACTTGCGACGCCCCGGCGGCCAGTGTCAGCGTGCCCAGGCTCACGCCGCCGTCCACGTTGATCGCCGAGTCGGCGGTGACCGTGACGTTGTTTCCCAACGCCACGGTAGTCTGATCGGTGAAACTCCACAGGCCGGCCTGTGCGGCATCCGCGGGCTTGACCACCCGCTCCGTGCTGGACGGCGGTGTGAACCGCATGTCGATCAACGAATTGCCGCCGTCTTCGTTATGCAGGAAGGCCACGAGGTACTGCTGACCCGCTGTCAGCGTCCGGGTGTGGTTGCCGGTGCTCTCCCAGATCAGCTGCTCGCCGCGGTTGTCACCCAGTCCTGGCACGCTCGATTCAAACACGCCGTCCTGGTCCAGGTCGATCCACATCGCGCCGATATCGTCGTTGTCATTGTTCCGGAATCCCCAACTCCCCGTGGCGTTGGGCGTGAACGTTCCGATCCAGAGGTTCGAGTAGTTGTCGGTATTGGTGATCACGAACCCGTCGCCGCTGGCGTCGTCGTTGAGCGAGGCCGGTACAGCCGTGAAATCGCTGTCCGCGTTGAAATCCAGCCCGCGCCCCCCCGGCCCGTTGGTCAGCGTCCCCAGGCCTTCAAAACTGGGGTACGACGTCGGATCGCCTCCGGCGATCACGCCGGCGTTGTTATTCAGATCCAAGGCCGCCGCGTCGCTGTTGATGTGATAACCCACGTGCCCCAGCGCGTCGGTGATCGGCGCCGCCGCCGAATCGATCTCCAGGGTGCCGCCGTTCAGGTTGATCGCGACCGCTGCCGCACCCAGGCCGCTGCCGGTGTCAGCCGCTGCGCGCAGCCGTCCCCCGGCATTGACCGTCCAGGACCCGCCCAACAACGACATGCGGTTGCTCGTGTTCGTCACCGCCAGCGAGCCCCCCGAGACGCGGCCGTCCAGCGCCACGCTGTTTAGCTGGGCCGCAATTACGTTATCGCCCGAGGCCGCCGCCTGCTGGTCGATCACGCTGGTTGCCAACGTTCCATTCTGCAACGTGTAGCTTCCCGTCCCGTCGAAGCGGACCTCGCCCACGTACACCGTGCCGCCGCCCAAATCGATGACTCCCGGATCGGCGGTGCGGAAGATGGCGAGGTCGTTGGCATCCGGGCCGCTGGCCGGATCGCCTTCCCAGTTCGCACCCGAGCTGAAACTGCTGCCATCTCCGCTGCCGTCCCACACGAACGCCGTGACGGCGCCGCCGACGTCCATGGCGATCGTCACGTCGCTGGCAGCGCTCGTCGCCGCGTCGCCATCGGTCAGCGTAAACCGCGCCCAGCGCGTGGACGGCGTCGTGGCAGCGTTGGTGTTCTGGTAGGTGATGTTGTCCAGCAGAGCGCTGACCGCCGCCGTCGTGGCGGTAGCGTTGAACGTGACGAGCAAATCGGCCCCGCTCGCGCCGCCAGTCGCGGTGCCGATGAGCGTGCCTTCGTAACTGATGTTCGCGCCCGTCACGCCGATCTGCCCGGCGCCGCTGCCCTCATTCAGAATCCCCAACACGTCGTCCGCGGACGCACCGCCGGCGGCGATGCTGACCGTCAGGTTGCCCCCGTTCCAGCCGTTGACGCCGATGGGCGCCGGGTCGTCCACGCTCGCCGCTGTCCCTTGATCGACGACTTGAACCCCGTCCACGCCCGGCGCATAGCTGAGGGAGTCACCTTGCAGATCCGAAATCGTGGCCGGGGCGTTTTCTTTGCCGACCCAGATCTCCAGATTTCTGACGCTGTACGAACTGCTCGACGGGCCGAAGGTCCAATCCTGACTGCCGCTGGAGCCTTCCGGATTCTGCACGCCGATGCCGCTGCCGCCGCCAGCCGTGATGTTGAACAAGGTGCCGCCGCTGGTGAGCGTCGGGTTCAGATAGGAAACCTGAAATGACCCGTGACCACTGCTGGTGCTGCCGCCGCTGTCCTTCCAGTCGTACTTGCCGTCGCTGGAGCCATACAAGCCGGTGCCATTCGGGCCGTAATTGCTGGCCCAGAACTCAAGGATGCCCTGGTCGTGGACTCCGGCCGTGACGTTGGGATGATTCGTTTCCACGTGCAGGTTGTTGACCAAGGTGCCGTTCTCGACAATATTAGTCCCCGCTTTGGGCACGCCCAGCATAAGGGGATTGTCATCGAACGTGTCCATTTCGGTGTACACCCAGTTGCTCCCCAACTCGACGAAGTAGCCCACGCGACTGAACGAGCCTGTCGGGATGTGGGCCGAGTTGTCGACGGTGTAAACATCGTTGAAGTCGAACTGGCCATTGTTCACCGCGTACAGCAACTGCATCCCGGTCAACTCCGCCGCCGAAACGACGGCGGTGGCCGAGGTCAGCAGTCGCCGGTCTTCCAGGGTTTCCAAGACCAGTCTGCGGTGAGTCCCGGCGATGCCTTGCTGGGCACGGCGGGCCTTTGAGCGGATTTGAGAACGGCTTTCGGCAGAGGCCCCCAGACGCGAGCGGATGCGGCGAGTGGACATGAGTGACTCCTCCCCAAACAATACCACGGCGATGACAGGATTTGATTTCTTGTTGCAGTCACGCGGCCGAATGCCGGCTTCCGTGGAAAGGACTTGCGGCCTGTCGGCAAGACGGACAAGCCGAAAGCCCATCCCACGCGAGGCGGCATGGACGCGCGCAGTACGACCGGGCGGAATGGCTCCGCTGCCGTTCGCAGACCGTTTGCAGCGCCGCCTGCCTCCAGACTGCCGTGGTGCGCTAAACTGGGGCGCACAAAAGGGGGACGGCCAACCGTCCGCCGCCTCACGTGCGATGCGAACTCACGACAGACCAGCGACGCGTTCGAAAAGGAGGGCCAACACGCCTACCTGCTTCTCTGCCTGCCATCTCGATTGCCCGCTTGCCGATTTGCCCCGTGCAAGACGCGAGCGATTAGGTGGGACGAGATGCACGCCTCCTGTTCCGCCCCCCTTTGTACAAGGGTTCCAAACACTGTCAACTAGGCGGGCAAAGCGACAGATAAAAAAACGTGAATCGGTCAATGGTCAATGCTCCTCAGCGGACGCCACCTCCGCGCGCTCGGAGTAACGGCGCGGCGTCCCGAAGGCGTGCCATTGGTGTGCCCCCCCCGAACAAATCGTTTTTCTGGACAGGAACATCCTGCATCGACCATCGGAGGGGCTAGTTTGCGGTCGAACGACTTGATTCTGGAGTTGTGCCAGAAAGCGGTCTGTCGCACCGGGTTTTGGGACTCTGTTTTTTCGAGATGGGTTCTGGGACTGCAGCAGTTGGCGTTAGCTGCGGTTTCGCATGGGAACGCGCCCGAATAACGTGGAAAGCCGCAGTTGGTCGTACGCCGGTAGGGGCAGACAACCGCGACTGCGCCAGGCTCTTGAGCTAGAGCGTCTCGTCGGGACTGCCGATACGTCAACCCCGGCGGTGGGAAAGCGTTCGCAGGATTGCATCGAGAACCGAATCGAGGTGCTTGCCCACATCTTCGGCGAGAAACCGTAGCACGAAGTAACCGTTTTCCTGCAGAAGAATGTCTTTGCGCCGGTCGCGACGGTAGGCCTCGGCATCGGCAAGATGCTGTCCGCCATCGAGTTCAACGGCGATGCGCGCTTCCGCAGCCAGTAGATCCACTTCCATGCGCCCCCACCCATCAAAGGGAATCGGCAGCTCGACGTTGAGCCGAAATCGACCGGCGGTTTCCGGCAGCGTCTCAAGTCGCCGGTAAAGGAACGCCTCGGTGGCGCTTCGAGCCCGTTCCGTGCCTTCGGCATCCGGAACGACGGTGCGCGCCGCGTGGACGAACAGGTTGGCCAGCGGCTTGTCGACGCCGTCACGAACGAGGCGTCGCACGCTGGCTGCGTACTCGCTTTTCCATAAGGGATCCACGGGAAGTGGGACATCGGGGGGCCAGCCCGGCACCGCACTGGCGGGCAGCAGAATCGTATATCCGACAGCTTCATAGCCGCGGCAGCGTCGATCGAACATCCGGGAAAGCATCGGCACATTCAGGTCGGCGTAGTCGTACACCCGCACCTCACGCTTGCGATGATACAGGCGATGCAATCTGCCGACGTACTGTGCAATCGTCCCTCGCCACGAAACAGGTAGCGTCAGAAACAGGCTATCCAACCGGGCGTCGTCGAATCCCTCGCCAATGTATCTCCCAGTGGCGAGCAGGGCCCGCTCCTCATTCTCGGGAATGGCTGCCAAGCGAGAGACAATGGCCCGGGCCTCCTTGGGCCGCGAGCCGCCGCGAAGCACGACCAGGTGACGAATGCTTGGCGACAATCGAGCAGCCAGGTTGTCCAGATGTTCGTTGCGCTCGGTCAACACCAGCGGTGAGCGACCTTCCCGCACTGCCTGCACGACTTCCTCGCAGATGACTTCATTGCGCTGGTCGTCTGCGATGAGTTCACGGTACAGATCTTGGAACTGAATTCGTGCATCGGGATTGGCCGGTCCCAACGGGCGAAACGACGTCGGACGGACCAGGACGGTGTGCTGAAACGGACGTCCGGCCGCCTGCGCCTTCGCGTCGTCGCGGTAGCGGACAGGGCCGCACTGCATGAAAATGATCGGATGGTGACCGTCCTTTCGCGTGACCGTCGCGGAGAGCCCCGTGACGAATCTCGCTTTCGCCCGGCGGACTACCTGCTCAAAGCTCTGGGCGGATAGATGGTGACACTCATCTACGATGAGTTGCCCGTAGTCTCCCACGCCGTCCTCGACAAGGCCCTTGCGCACGAGGCTTTGAATGACCGCTACGTCCAACGAGCCGGTTGGCTTCCGTTGGCCGCCTCCTATGCGGCCGATTGTCTTCGAGGGCAGTTCGAGAAACGCCGACAATCGCTCCACCCACTGTTCCAGCAACTGGCGGCGATGCACGAGAATCAGTGTATTGACGCCGCGTTCTGCAATGAGCCACGCAGCAATCACGGTCTTCCCAAAGGCGGTCGTGGCACACAGAACGCCCGTGTCGTGCGCCAGCATCGTTCGGGCGGCGGTCTCCTGCTCGGGCCGCAATTCACCGTGGAAAGCGATCATCAATGGCGTCCCAACGTTTCGTTCGTCTCGGATGGCGGTAGCGATGTCCAGGTCGGAAAGAAGCTTCTCGACGTCCTCCAAACAGCCGCGTGGCAGACCGATGTGATGTGGATAATCTTCGGCGCAGCCGATGATGCGTGGCTTGTCATACGTCGGCAGACGCATCGCCTGCGCCTTATAGAACTCTGGATTCTGAAAGGCCGCAAGTCGAAGCAGTCGATTCCGGAGGCTTGGTGGCAATTGATCCTTGGCGAAATAAATCTGGTCGCCGAGAGTCAGTTCCAGGGACTGCGGCAACGGACCGGCAATAGGGGGTTCCTTCCGACGGCGCGAGGGAGGCGTAGCCCAAGGCTCGGCATCGTCCTCGTCCGCTAAGGCAATGCGAACGCCAACAACACGTCCGCGCCGCTCAGCGTCATGAACGATTTGCTCAATGGCGGAACGATCGATCTTGCCGACCGTCGATAGGAATGCCCATTGATCGGGATAGGGAATGCCCCGTTCGTCGACAAATACGCTATTACCAAGGTCTCGCGGTCGTTTTTGCAGCGGTAAGGCGATCAGATTGCCAAACCCACCTTGAGGCAGTGTGTCTTGATTGGGGAAGAAACGGTCGTAGGAATCCAACCCGATGTCGGGTCGAAACTCCATGGTTTCGGTCAGGATGTGTGAACCGAGCCTGCGCGCCAACGCTGCGGGGACGGCCTCCTGGAAGAATAGCCAAACATGCCCGCCATTGCCGGAGCGAGATCGTTCCAGAACAGCCGTCACCTTCATGCGGCGACATGTCTCCAGGATGGCTTGTGCATCTTCCTGCCAATGTGTCTTGTCGAAATCGGCAGCCAGGAAGAAGCAGGTCTCGTCCTGCAGCATCGGGTACGTGCCCATGACGAAATCACGGCCGTTGTCATCTCGGCCCGAGAGGTGCCAGCGTATCACACCGTCCGTGACGGGAAGAAAGCTGCGGTGCTGGCAGTCGGCACACTTTACCTTGGGCTTTTGGCACATGCCTGGAGCCCACTCATTCGCGCACGCAGGTTGATAACCGGACTTGCCAGTCTTGCGACTCTCAAAGCGACGAGGATAGACATCATCACGTCCGCGGAAGAGCGAGCGAAACAGGGCGATTTTGGATTCTGGTGAGGACTGACGATGGACAAAATCGTGTTCCGGTTCCATCTAGATCTCCGTCGGCCGAGCGTCTGTGGCCTTCACGGTTCCGCAGCGTTGTCGAGAGTTTAGCCGCAACAAGCGATGAGCATCTCGTCGAGAATTCCTTGCCGCTTGGTCCGCGAAGGCGCGGAGGCTGGATGCCGTGGACCGGTGAACCCCAGCATTTCGAAGTTGATGGCAAGGTCGATGTCTTCGGAAAAGCGATGAATCACATGGAAGATCTTCGACAGAGACGTCCCGCCCTTGAACAGGATGTTGCCTCGAAGTGATGCTATGCCGAACAACTGTTTGAGAGTCCAGCACACCCAAAAGTCCTTTTCGATCAGGGCGGGTGGCAGGCCCACCTGACTGCTCGTCTCACGGAACAGGTCGGCTCGGGCGTCCATTCTCATTGTCGCAACCTTGTCCATCAAGCATCCTCCTCGGCAACCTGCCGGGCCACAGCGAGGATCCAATCGGTGGCGTAATCTGCCAGCGAAATCGTCGTGCGATGGCGTGCGCAATCTCGTCGATATCAGGCCTCAGGGTGAGTCCCAGAGGGTCGCTGTGTTTTGGATAATCGTAGATGCCGCGTGCCAACCGCCTGATAAGACCCGTGGAAACTAACTGAGACAAGGTGACGTCGACCATTCCCCGGTTGCCTAAGTCAAGAAAGTCCTTCGGCGTGAAGACGCGACCGGTTCCCCAACGGTGGATGCGAGCACTGATCTTGTTTCTGATCGTCGGCATGAAGTCACCTGCGCTGATTTAGAAATAGTATACTACTTTTTCTAAATTCACAAGCATGTGGGGTGAGTGGTGGGGCGTTGACGCGAACAATTCCCTCCGCGGACATTTCCTTCGTGTTGCCACCCCGGACAAAAGACATTTAGCCTACGCTTGTTTAAGGCCTAGTTCCAGAAGCGATGCCCCGAACGATACCGCTTGTCCCGCTGCGGAACCCAGCGCGATGCGGCCCTCGCCCCCGCCCCGCACCAGACGGTCATGCAGTGCGCTTACGTTTCGTCGGGTTGAAGTAGTCGAAAGGGCAACAGGACCTTGTTTTACAGAACGGCCCAATACCAAAATAATGGAGCGCTCGTCGGGCGGTTTTCGCTTGCGGGTCAAGGACATCGACTTTGACCGGCTGCAGGTGATCGTCCGCGAGGGCAAAGGGGACAAGGATCGTGTGACTCTTTTGCCGGAGGCGGCGGTCGAGCCACTGAAGCGGCACTTGGTTCAAGTGGGCGAGGCGCATGAGCGGGCCGTGCGGGAAGGGTTCGCTGGCGTGGAGCTGCCTTATGCGCTGGCCCGCAAGTACCCGAACCTGGATCGCGAATTGGTCTGGCAGTACGTGTTTCCCGCCGCTGGACCGTCGAAGGATCCGCGGAGTGGTGCTTGGCGGCGTCACCACCTGGATCCCTCCTGCCTGCAGAAAGCCGTGGGCGGAGCGGTCCGCAAACTGGGGATTCAGAAACACGCCGGATGCCACACATTTCGGCATTCGTTTGCCACGCATTTGTTGGCAGACGGCGTGGACATCCGCACGGTCCAGGAACTGCTGGGGCACGAGGACGTGCGGACAACGCAGATCTATACGCACGTGTTGCGGCTGAATGCCTTCGCCGTGAAGAGTCCCGTAGACCGGTTTTGGGCGTCGGCGCTGAAGCGGCGGCAAGGCGTCGCACAGAACCGGTAGGTTCTTGTGCATAAACGACTTTGGTCACCAGAAAGGCGGAGGTATTACTTGACGGGGCGCCTAATCGCAGAGGAGCGAAAAGGACAGGCATCTTTGCGCTGACCGGCCGTGACCATGGCGCAACCTGGGCACAGACCGCCATCGAGTCCAAGTTGACCAGACCTTAGTGGCCGACTGAGCCCTCCGCTGTCCACCTCGGCAAGGGCAAGATCCTCGTCGTCGCACGGACAGAGCAGGGAGGCCGATCTCAATTCCAGGTGGTTTCCTCTGACTACGGTGCGACATGGACGCGTGCGCAGACAACCTGCGACGCGGGCACAAGCGCACCGATCGCTAACAGGCAAGGGAACAGGTAACGCAGAGCGCTCATGGCAAGCTCCTTCTCCAGTGTGGAAAACAACAAGACGACGACACTCCCATTTGATCCGAGATGTCCCATTCGATCGCTGTTCACGGCGATGGGGTATGGCTCGGCTTGCCAGGCAATCAAACCGGCTTTGCCCCGGCTGCCGGCTTGACAAGTTCACCCGCAGTCCGTCGTAGGCGACAAGGTGGCTGGATGCATGGCGGTGCCCGTCGTAAAGAATTGTGTATGGTAAAGTTCCGGCCCTCGGTGGAAGTTCGCTCCGCCTGGTCTATTGGCTTGTGCCGCCGAACTGGCGGTTCCACAGATCGGCGTAGCTGATCAGCCGGATCTTGCGTGCCTGCAGGATGTCCTTCACCTCCTGCGAGCAGAGCACGGCAACGGATTGGGCTTGGCGCGGCGCGTAAAGCCCCGGGTGGCAGATCGTGTACCACGTGCCGGGCTGGAGATTCCGCAGTGTATCGAGAAATTTCAGGCGCGTTGCTTCGGGCATGTCGGGGCCGCACCAGTAGGCGAGGTTGCCATCCGGGAGCCGCACGGTGCCCCAGGCCTCCAGTCCAACTCCCAAAAACTTAGCGCCCGAGTAGCGGCCGTCGAAGTCCAGGGTGTCGTGCGTGTAGAGCAGCCGGTACTCGCGGCAGAGACGCTGGAACACAGCGACGATATCGGGGCGCTTTCCGCCGCCGTTGGACGCCATGTGCCAGTCGAGATAGATAAACCGCAGTCCCGTGCCGAGGCACTTCTCGATCTGCGCCCGGACCTCCTTTTCCACTTCGTCGATCTTCGGCTCGGATTTCAGGAAGTCTTCCAGACCGTGGTAGAAGAACCCGTTCGGTGCGATGAGGCTGGAGACCTGGTCGGGCGGGAGGATCGGCCGCATGGGGGTTGTTGCCATGAGGGTGACGTGGATGCCGGGGGCCAGTTTCGGATGGGCCTTGCAGCGCGTGATGGCATCGTCGAAGTAGAGCGCGGGGGCCATCAGGCTGGCGGACGTGACGATCCCTTCGGTATGGGCCTTGATGAATCCCAGGTTCACGTCCAACGAATGGCCCATGTCGTCGCCCCGAACCAGAAGCTCGATGGGCCGTTCGGCGTTCTCGGCCGCGGCAGCGCAAGACACGATCCCCACGAGGATCAACAAAGCCGACGAGCATTGAGACTTCATCGCTGACTCACTCCTTTGTTTTCTAGCTGGTGATGAAATTGGTGCAGTCCGCCGGGTTCCCGATTTCTTTCCAACGTGCCAAGACGGCGATTGTCCACGCTCGGCAAAGAAACTCTTGCCGGCAGTCAAACGATCGCCATCAGACTTTCAGAAATACCTTCTTCTTGTACAGAAAATACAGAAACAGCCACTTTGCGGTCAGAATGCAGATTGCGGTGAATACAACCTTGAAGGATCCCAGATGGCCAATGAATCCACGCACGAAGAAGTCCACGATCTTGTTGAAGTCGATCAGCAGCGGCGCCAGGTAGATTGTAATGGCGTTGACCCCGACCACGACGAAGGGAAACGCCCAGCGCCGGTATCCTTGCACATCGATGAGCCCGTAGAACAGGCCGAGCAGCATGGCGCTTATGCCGATGGTCAGCATCGCGTAAGAACTTGACCACAACCGAAAGATAATCGGGAAGGACAGGCTCCACAGCAGACCGACGGCGATACAAGCAACTCCGGCCGCAAGCAGGCCACACGCCTTTCTCTCCGGCGCGTGCCGCGATCGCAGCCAGTGTCCGGCGAGCGCCCCGGCCAGGCACACGGCAATCGACGACATCTGCTGCAAAAGGCCGTCCTCGTCGAAGCATTCGCCCTTGTAGAATTTCCCCGGAAGGAATCGCTGATCAAGGTAGGTGTGCAGGTTCCCTTCCGGTGTGATGACGCCGGCGCCATGGCCCGGCACGGGCACCAGCGTCATCAGCAGCCAATAGCCGACGAGCAGGGAACCCGCAATGGCTGTCTGCTTCCAGACGCTGGTATTCAGCACGATCAGGGCCGCGAACAGATAGGCAACGGCGATTCTCTGCAGAACGCCGGTGTAATGCATATTGGAAAAATCGAATCCCAACAGTCCATTCTGAACCAGTCCCAGGAAGAACAGCAGAAGCGAACGCCGGAGGATGTGCATGTGGAGCCTGGTGCGGCTGTATCCTTCCGCCAGCCTCTTGCTCAGGGCGAACGGAATGCTCGCTCCTCCCGCGAATATGAAGAGGGGGAAGACCAGATCCAATAGGTGGAATCCCTGCCATGGCGTGTGGCGCATCTGCCCTGCCAAGACCTGGATAACGCTGTTGTCGTAGGTCTTGCCGAGCGCCACGATGACGCCTGAGATGCCCACCAGTAACAACATGTCCAGCCCGCGCAGAGCATCCAGCGACTGGAGTCGTGTGGCGATTGCAGGCTGATCGTTGCCTTGGGCCATGTCCATCACCGGCTCATTTGGACAACTGCGGGGAGGCGGGGTTACCAAAGATCGTTATCGTTGATCAGCGCTCCAAGAGCAAAGGAAATCATCAAGTCGATGGTCGGAGCGGCCGTCATGCAACCGTCTGTCTAAGCAGCGCTAGGGCGGCCGCAGTCATCTCGCGCGCCGCGACAGGCTGGTACGGCGGCCGGTCGCCGATCTTCGGCACGACCAGGGCCGAGTACTCGCCCTGACGGTAAGCCTGGGGATCAGGCAAGTATCCGATCGAGCCATCGGCAAAACCGACCACCAGCGTATCCTGCAGCGGCGAATCCCGGCGGATAGCCAGCCCGTAGTAGCTGTAGAGTTCGGCCGGATGGAGCAACATGCCCACCGGCCCAAGCTGGATCGCGGTGAGCGTGATGGGCAAGTGCTTGACGCTCCGATCACGCTGTTGGTTGCCGCGATACCAGTCGGCCGCGAACCCGGCATCGACCCAACGCCCTGATTGGCACTTGCTCGGATCGCGGCGATACTCGTCGACCCATTGGGCGAAAAGGTCCATGTCGAACGGCACGTTAAACCGCGTGCTGCGCGTACGCAGGCAGTCGACGCGCCGCGGACTGGCCGAGGCAATCGCCTTTTTCAGGGCGGGAGTGATGGCGGCCACGGTCTGTCGAATCTCGCCGCGCCAATCGGAGCCGTCGCCCGGGTTTACGTCGCCGACGTGCCCTTGGAGGAACGAGGGACGCTGGCCCGACTCTCGGTGGATCTGCCGGGCAACCTCGCCCGGCCAATCCGGCCCGGCTTGCTCGTCGGCGTAGCACACGGCGTGGGCCGAGAAGTGATACCACACGAGGTCCGGCTTCTTGCCCGCCCGGTGGAACACCATGGCGTGAAGCAGGGTGTCGAGCCAGCGCTCGGCGTCGGTCGACAGGGGCCCGAACTCGGCGCCGGTACGGGCGACGCCCTTCTTCACGGTGCGGTTGTGACTGCCCCCCTCTGCATGGCACTTGCCCAACGACAGTTCGGCCGGCGCCAGGTCCGCCTGAGCCGCGACGATCGCTTCCACGGTGCGTTTCTCGACAGCGGCCACGAACTCGGGGGTCACCGCGCCCCATTGCCGAACATACTTGAAGGTCGGCATACTGTGGTCGTGTGTGGCTGCCACGTGGATGTTCTCGGCCGGAATTCCCGTGCGTTGGGCGGCCGCGCGTTGGATCCTTCCCGTCATCTCTTCGGTCACGCTCAGCGTGTCCAGCGAGCAGATGGCCACTTGCATTGGGCCAAAAGTCAGCACCAGCGCCCGAGCCTCGCACGGTTGACGAATTCCTTTGATTCGCCGCTCTTGCCCTGGCGGTTTGTGAAATCCTCCGAGCTCAATGTCCAGCGGTGGCGTAATGTCGGCCGCGCCCTCGCCGGCCCGCAGTCCGCCACTGCCCGCTGCCCGACTTGATCCGGCTCCGAGCAGAACCGCTCCCCCCATCATTCCCGCGAGAAACTGTCGCCGGCGCATTGCGCACCTCCCTCAAACAGCGGATCGATTACCAGTATGCGATCACTTCACGTCGCGAACCTCCGCCACCATTTCCAGCAACGTATCGAGCAGCTTTTCCGAGGCGTGCGGCTCGAAAGCGCAGGAGCCGAGCCACGTCTCGTAGCCGCCCCATTCGCAGTGCTGGGCGGTCGGAATGTAGCCAAAGCCGCCGTGGGCCCATTCGACCAGGACCGCCGGCTGCATCGCCGTTCGCTGGCGGAACTCCAGACCGATCTCGCAGAACGGCTCGCCGGGCATCGTGCCGATGCACACTGGCCCGATGCGCAGTACTTGCAGCGGCACCAAGACCTGCGTCTCACCCTCGGCCATGTCCCTGACCCGCTGCGCATAGCTCCACGATAGGTCGACCTGATCGGGCTTGGGTCCCGGCTTCGTCAACCGCTCCTTGGACCAGGCGATTTGTTCGGCCGTCGGCAGGGGGCGCGAGATGGTCCGCTCTCGGAAGCGGGCCGCTAGGGTCACGTGGTCCTGATACTCGGCCGTGGCGAGTGCCGCCTGCACTTTGGCGGCCAAGTCGTGGGCTACGAAGCGAATCTGCTCGTAGGGCTTCTTGGCCGGTCGCGGGTGCAGGAAGTTCACATTGTTGATGTCGCCGCTGGAGGCGTTGGCCATCAGGACCACCAGCGGCGGATCTTGCTCGTGGCCGCCGAGCAGCCGTTCGAGCCGGTCGCAGTACACGCCGTAGTAGTCGGCCGAGATGTCGCCCTTGGGCACGCCGCCCACATAGTGCAACGAATAGGTCGAGTAGACGGCGATCGGCCGCCCGTCCGGCTCGCGCAGGGCCAGGATCGTCACCGTCGGATCAGTCGGACCGGCAGGCTTGATGAGGTCCGGGCTGCCTCCGCTCGGGTTGGTCTGCACCTGGTCGGTGCCGCCGAAAGGGTTGGGCCTCGCCCCGCCCGGCTTCACAAACCAGCGCCGGTTGAACACGTGCTCCGGCGCCTCCGTGGTGAGGCACGCCAACTGGGCTGGGCGCAGCCGGTTCGCTGCCGAGCGCACGCCGTCGACGATCCGCTGCACGACAAAGGCGCGGTAGTTCTCGTACTCCGGCTCAGCGGGGGCGGGCGCCTTGCCGCCGGGGCTGCTGGCAGAATGCGTATGCACGGCGGAGATCAGCACGTTGGCCGACGGAATCCCGACCTGCTTTTCGATCAGGCTTCGCGTCTCGGCGCACATGTCCACGTCGGTGCCCAGCAGGTCGAGGACCACCAAGGCGAGCTTTGTCTTGCCGTCGTCGAGCACGAGGCACCGCGCGTGCAGTTCATCGTGTACGTTGGTCGACAGGGGGGCGATGAAATTGCCGACGATCGGCCGCCCCAACGGCGGCGTAATCACGCTGGTGGCCGCGCCGGCCCGGAATCCGGGCGCCGGCTTGGCCGCGCACAGCGTCGTAGCAGTCAAGGAACATGCAACGAGGACGAGCAGCGACGGTTTCATGGCGAGAATGTCCTGAAGTCTGTAGCCGTTCAAGGTGTGGCGTTGGATGGGGCGGACGAGGCTATTCTGCAGCGGTCGAGCGCACCTCGGCCGCCATTTCCAGCAGGGCGTCGAGCATCTTCTCCGATGCCTTCGGCTCCAAGCGGTTGGTGCAAAGCCAGGTCTCGTAACCGCCCAACTCGTGCTGCTTCGGCGTAGGCAGGTAGTCGAAATAACCGTGCGCCAGGGAGACCAGGAAGGCCGGCTGCACGGGACTCCGCTGGCGGAATTCGAGGCCGATCTCGCAGAAGATCTCGTTGGGCAAGCTACCGATGCACACGTCGCCAATGCGCAGGACTTGCAGCGGCGTCGGGACGGATGCCGCACCGCGGGCCAACTCCTCGAATCGCTGGGCATAAACGTAGGGAATGTCGGCCTTGCCCGGCTTGGGCGCCGGCTTGGCCAGCATTTCCTTGGCCCACGCCATCTGCTCGGCGCTCGGCCGGCGTGTGGCGATCAGCGGCTCGCGGTAGCTTGCGGCAAGGGTCGGCCGGTCAGAGTACTGAACCTTAGCCAGGGCCGCCTGGACCTTCGCGGCTAAGTCGTCGGCCACGAACCGCATCTGCTCGTAAGGTTTCTTGGGCGGCCGGGGCTGGAGGAAATTGATGTTGTTCACGTCGCCACTGGTGCCGTTGGCCATCATGGCCACCATCGGCGGATCCTGTTGATCGCCCTGCAGCAGACGCTCCAGACGCTGGCAGTACATGCCGTAGTAGTCGGCCGAAATGTCACCGTGTCCCACGCCGCCCACGTAGTGCAGCGAATAGCAGGAGTACACGGCGATCGGCCGGCCATCGGGCTCGCGCACGGCGAGGATCGACACCAACGGATCGGTCGGCCCGGCCGGCTTCACCAAGTCCGGGCTGCCCGCCGCTGGATTCATCTTCACCTGGTCGATGCCCCCGAAGGGATTGGGCGGCATGGTGCCTGGCTTGAGGAACCAGCGGCGGTTGAACACGTGCTCCGGCGCTTCGGCGGTGGTGAACCCGACTTGCGCCGGGCGCAGCCGGTTCGCGGCGCATTTGACTCCGTCGGCGATCCGCCGGGCGACGAATGCCTGGTACTTGTCTATCTGGTACTCGTCGACCTTCTGCGGGAACTCGAAGTGGTTCTTGCCCAGCGCGCTGGCCGCCGAATGGTTGTGGATGGCCGAGATCAACACGTTCGTCGCCGGGATGCCTGTCTCCTGCTCGATGAACTTGCGCGCCTCGTGGCTCACGATGTAATGGAAGCCCAGCAAATCGACGACCACCAGGGCCAGCTTCGTCTTCCCATCGTCGAGCACCAGGCACCGCGCGTGCAGCTCGTCGTGGACGTTTGTGGCCGGAAAGGGCAGGAAACCGCCGATGATCGCCGATCCCAACGCCGGCGTGATGTTGCTGGTGGCCGCACCGGCGCGAAACGTGGACGCGGGCGGGTCTGCAGCCAGGAGTGTGGTGCTCAGGAAACAGGCAACGATGCCAAGAAGACAGCGTCTCATAAGGTGGGCTCCCAAAACAGGTCAACGGAAGGAAGTCGCTGGCAGGTCCTTCAAGATACTGCATCGCCTTACGCAATGCCACCGCGGATGGTATTCTTGCCAAAAAATCAGGGGAAAGGACTTGTCATGCACCAACAGACGACGCTCTTGTTCGGCCTCCTGCTGGCCGGTTTGCCGTTTCTCGGTTCGCGCACTGCCGCGACTGCGCAGGATTCAAAACTCGAGCGGTTGAAGTACAACCATCCCGGCCTGGTCGTCGATCTGGGGGCCGGGCTGTGGGCGTGGCCGCTGCCGATGGACGTTAACGGCGACGGGCGGATGGACATGGTCATCAACGAGGAAGATGTGCCCTACAACGGCGTTTATGTCTACGAGCACCCGGGCTCGAAGGAGAAGATGCCGGTCTTCAAGCCGGGCCGCAGGCTCAGCGACGGCATGATCAACGCCCAGGTGAGCTTCGTGGACGGAAAACCGCGTGTGTTGACGCCGGGCAAGGAATACCCGGACTTTGCCCACTCCGGGCTGGCCCGGCCGGTCGCGCTGCCGCTGGCCGCGAACGTGCATCCCAACAAAGTCCGCGGAAACATGTGGCGGTACGTCGACTTCGACGGCGACGGCCTGACGGATCTCGTCATCGGCATCGACGACTGGACGGACTACGGAGAGCCCTGGACCGGGTACAACGCCTACGACCTGAGCGGAAAATGGCTGCGTGGTCCGCTACGCGGCCAAGTGTACGTCGCCCGAAATCTGGGTACGAACCAACGGCCGCGGTATGCCACGCCGTACCGCCTGACCGTTGTCGGCGGCGCCCCCCTGGAAACCTACGGCTGGCCGTCGCCCTGCGTTGCCGACTGGGACGGCGACGGCGATTTCGACATCGTGTGCGGTAATTTCCTGAACCGCTTCACCTACTTCCAGAACGTCGGAACCCGCGCCGCACCGCAATACGCGCGCGGAGTGGGCCTCCGCACCGAGGACGGCGCGGCGCTGGAAATGGACATGCAGATGATCACGCCCGTGGCCGTCGATTGGGACGGCGACGGCCATGGGGACCTGATCTGCGGCGAAGAGAATGGCCGGATCGCCCTGATCGAGAACACCGGCCGGCTGAAGGACGGGATGCCGTTGTTCCAGAAGCCGGCCTATTTCCGGCAGGAGGCCGACGAGCTGAAGTGCGGGGCGCTGGCGACGCCGTTCGCCGTCGACTGGGACGGCGATGGCGACGGGGACATCCTCTGCGGCAACTCGGCCGGCTATATCGTGTTCTTCGAGAACCTCAGCGGTCCCGGCGTGGAACGCCCCAAGTGGGCGGCTCCGGTGTCTCTCCAGGCCGCCGGCCAGACGATTCGCATTCAGGCCGGCGAGAACGGTTCCATCCAGGGTCCCGGGGAAGCCTGCTTCGGCTACACCGTCCTGACGGTCGCCGACTGGGACGGCGACGGACTGCTCGACCTGGTCGCCAATTCGATCCTGGGGAAAGTCGTCTGGTACAGGAACATCGGCATCGCCCGGCAGCCAAAACTGGCCGCCGCGCAGGCCGTCGAGGTCGAATGGGACGGCCCGCCGCCCGCGCTGGCCTGGGGGTGGATGCGTCCTGAGGGAAAACAGCTCCTCACGCAGTGGCGAACCACGCCGCTGGCTTGCGACTGGAACCAGGATGGTCTCACCGACCTGATCATGCTCGACCAGGAAGGCTATCTGGCCCTGTTCCCCAGGGCCAAGATCGGGGGCACGTTGAAGTTGCTGCCGCCCCAGCGCGTGTTCTGCAGCGCGGATGGAAAACCGCTGCAACTCAACGCCAAGCAGGCCGGCGCAAGCGGTCGCCGAAAACTGTGCGTTGTTGATTTCGACGGCGACGGCAAGCTGGACTTTCTCCTCAATAGTTCCAACGCGACTTGGCTGCGCCAAACCGAACACCGCGACGGCAAGTGGTATTTCGAGGATCGCGGACCGCTCGATCCGCGGCGACTCGCGGGACACACGACCTGTCCGACCGCGGTCGATTTCGACAACAATGGCATACCGGACGTCGTGATCGGCGCCGAAGACGGGCATTTCTACTACCTGCGCAACCCGCGCGCCAAGCAGTAGCAACGCTCACGAAAGAACTTCCCTCCGTGTCCTCTGTGGCTCCGCGCTCTTGTTCTCCGAAGAGGATTCGAAAACACAGGGGCACAGAGGCCTGGGAGGGTGCCAACCGTACAGTGGCAAGTAAAGGCGATCTCCGTTTCCGACAGGGTGATCGGATTCTCGTGAGCGCGACGTTGCCCGGACTCCGCCTTCCAACCGGTCGTCAGGTGCGCGTCAACGGCCTTCGTTGCCATGCCTGGCAATCCACTGCCGGGCGTAGTCTACGGCAGCGAGGCCCTTGTTGCAGAGCGGCGTGCAGTGGAAGATCAAACCTTCGATCCGGCCTTCCTTGTACAGGCGATGGGCGTAGTCCAGCTGCCTGGCCATGAAATCCTTGCTCAGTTCTTTCTTGCCGCCCAAGTCCCACATGTAGATGCCCAGCAATGTCGGCTTGTCTGGCACCAATGACCGGTACTTCTGAAAGTTCGCCTCGATGCGTTGAATGTCGCTGCCGCTCCAAATCCAGAGCGAGACAACATCAACGTACTGCATGACCGGCTTGATCGACGCGCTCAATTGGTGGGTGTACAAGACGACGGCCAGGTCGAGACGGCGTTTGTAGGCGACCGTTTCTTCGTGGAGCTTTTTCATCTCATTCAGGGAGAGTGAGGCCGGGGCAGGCTGGACCTCGCCGCTCTTTTCGACCTTGGGCGCGCCGCCGATGTGGAAGAAGTCATCGAGATAGTAGCCTATGAGGTTGGGCATGACATCCCGCAGCTTGAACACGTATTCTTTGAGCGCGTAGTAGGACTGGTTGGAGCCGCCGGACAGGTTCCAGGCGACCCGTTTGACGTCCTTGAACTGCTTGCGGTATTCTTCATCGAGAGTCCCGCCGCGAATGACGCAGACGTTGGGGATTCCCATCGACTTGATACCTTCCGCCATACTCATCGGCGCACTGAGGGGGATGTTGTAGACGCCCTTCGGCCCGTCATACACGCCGGGGTCATGGCCCCACATCCACAGGCGGTCCCGCAAGTTGTTTTCGTAAGCGGGGTACGTGGCTTCCGCAGCGTTCGACTGTGAATCCGTCGACGACAAGATGCTCCATCCGGCCAGCGCCGAGATCTGCTTTACGAAATCGCGTCGTTCCAAAGCTGTGTTCCTTCTCGAATCGTATTGTTGCGTGACGAGCGGACGCGGGGCGGACCTTTGTCGTGCGTCATGAGGCGGGGCTGCTTGAGGGGGTGAGTGGGCCGAGGGCTGTTTGACGTCACACCTGCCGAGCCAGCATACTGGATGTCTGGGCCTTGCGTCAACTTCAAGGGCAGCGATTTGGTGGTTGTGATAGGTGATAAGATCCCCTGGATGTTGCAGTCCCGCGCCGCGTGGTACACTGCCGGCTGTGGCCGGGCGAGTCGGGGCGGCGAACCTGATTGCAGGTCCCGCAGGTGCCCACATGATTCTCCCGCATCGGGAAAACGAAGTGCAGCGAAGGCTGACCCGTGGAGCAGATCGGCCTTTTGCGTTACGCCATCGAGACACTCGCACAACCGCAACCATGAACTCGCTCACCACTACAACCATGAAACACTTTATCGCTCTTGTCGTGTTGATTGGCCTCTCGTTGACGGCTTTCGCCGAAGACGTCCGACTGCAGCCGCTCAAGGACCTGAACGGTTATTTCCCCTTCACCCCGCCGAGATCTTTGCCCGAGTGGGAGCAGCGGAGGGAGTACGTGCGGCGGCAGATTCTGGTGGCGGCGGGGCTCTGGCCGATGCCGGCCAAGACGCCGCTCAACGCGGTCATCCACGGCAGAATCGACTGCGACGGGTACACGGTCGAAAAGGTGTATTTCGAGAGCGCACCCGGTTTCTTCGTCACGGGCAACCTGTACCGCCCGAAGAAGATCCAGGGCCGCGTGCCGGGTGTGATGTTCGCGCACGGCCACCGGGAAAGCGCCCGCCTGTACCTGACGCCGGACGACACGCTGCGCAAGAGCATCGCCGACGGCGCGGAGCGTTTCGAGCGGGCTGGGCGCAGCACCTACCAGTCCCAGTGCCGCCAGCTCGCCCGCATGGGCTGCGTGGTCTGGCAGTGGGACATGCTCGGCGACTCGGATGCGATTCAGTTATCGCGGCAACTCGTGCATGGCTTCGCCAAACAGCGAGCGGAGATGAACACGACGGAGAATTGGGGCTTGTACAGCCCGCAGGCCGAGACGCATTGCCAGAACATCATGGGCTTGCAGACGCTCAATGCCGTGCGCGGCCTTGATTTCCTGCTCACCCTGTCCGAGGTGGACCCGCAGCGTACGGCCGTCACCGGCGGCAGCGGCGGCGGTACGCAGTCGATGATCCTGGCCGCGATTGACGACCGCATCCAGCTCTCCTTTCCCGTCGTCATGGTCAGCACGTCGATGCAGGGCGGCTGCACTTGCGAAAACGCCAGCCTGCTGCGGGTAAACACGGGCAATGTCGAGTTCGCCGCGCTGTTCGCGCCGAAACCGCAGGGCATGAACAGCGCGGACGATTGGACCAAGGAGATGGCCACCAAGGGCTTCCCCGAATTGCAGCAGCTCTATGCGCTGTACGGTAAGAAGGACAACGTCTACCTGAAGCGAGGCGAGCACTTCCCGCACAACTACAACGCGGTCACGCGTTCCGCCTTTTACACCTTCCTGAACAAGCATTTCAAGCTCGGCTTGCCGGCGCCCGTGATCGAGACGGATTTCGCTCCGCTGCCGCCTGAGCAGCTCACCGTCTGGGACGACCAGCACCCCGCGCCCAAGCCGGGCGACCCGGATTTCGAACGCAAGCTGCTGCGCTGGTTCATCGAGGACGCCGAACAGCAGCTCCGCGCCGCCGCGTCCACCCGCGAAGGGCTGCGCAAGCTCATCGGCGGCGGCGTCGAAGTGGTCATCGGCCGTGCGCTGGCCCATGCCGGCGAGGTGCAGTGGAACGTCGAAAACCGCCAAGACCGCGGCGACTATGTCGAGATAGCCGGAACACTGGTCAACCGGACGTATGCCGAGGAAGTGAAACTCGCTTGGCTGTGCCCCAAGCGGAGCGACGGCCGCGCCGTGGTGTGGCTGGATAGCAACGGCAAGTCCGCGCTACGCAACGCCGACGGCAGCGTCAAACCCGCCGTGATGAAGCTCGTTCAGGGCGGCGCGATGGTCATCGGCGCCGATCTGCTCTTCCAGGGTGGGGAACCGGTGACACAGACTCGCGTGGTGGAGAATCCTCGCGAGTTCGCCGGCTACACGTTCGGCTACAACCACGCGTTATTTGCCCAGCGGACGCACGACGTATTGTCGATCGTGAGCCTGCTGCGCCAGGCGAAGCCAGATTCGCGGCCGAGCGTCAAGACGGTCGCCGTCGCCGGCTGGGGTGATGCCGGCCCGATTGCCGTCGCGGCGCGGGCCGTCGCCGCTGAAGCCATCGACCGGGCCGCCGTGGACACCGGCGGCTTCCGCTTCGGCAAGTTGCTCGACTACCGCCACCCCATGTTCCTCCCCGGCGGCGCGAAGTATCTCGACCTGCCCGGCATGATCGCCCTGGCCGCTCCCCAGTCCCTCTGGCTTGCCGGCGAGGGCAAAGAGCCCGAGATTGTGGTCGCGGCCTATCGCGGCGCCCCCAAGGCCGACGCACTGGCCACGTACACCGGCGACGGCGCGGACAAGGAGGCGTCGGCCGTCCAGTGGCTGCTCAAATAGGGCAAAGCTGGACTTATCCGGCTGCGCCGGAACCCGAAACCCTAATCTTCCACATAATCTTTCACTTAATCTCTTCCTCCTGCCTCGGAGCCGGGGGTTAGGTGAGAGATTAGGTGAAAGACTAGGCCAACTTGGAAAGTAGAGAAGACATGAATGCAGAAGCTGCTTTGTCTGTGATGGCCCTTGTAGGGATGATGGCATTGGCTTCGACCGCGACGGGCGGCGAAGGCCCCGACTCCGGTGTGCTCGGCCGCTGGAGCTTCGACGAAGGCCGGGGGGTTTACTCAGCCAATGCAGTCGATCCCACAGGCGACGCCGAACTGCACCAGGCATCCTGGGCCCAGGGCGAATTCGGGACCGCACTGCGGCTGACCGGTTCGGACAGCTACGCGATCCTCCCGGCGATGCCGCAGCTCGACGGCTCCGACGAGATGAGTCTGGCCGTCTGGGTGTACTGGGAGGGAACCGGGCAATATCCCAACATTCTCACCGGCGGAACGTGGAGCCCGGGGGGATTTCTGATCTTCGTCCGCGACCGCACCTGCTCGTTTCGCATGGGCCGGCCGGGTCACCGCCACGGTGCCGCCGGCGAGGCTTGGACGGAAGCCTCCGCTCCGTTCCTCTCCGAGTTGCCCCTGAAGCAGTGGGTCCATCTGGCGGCCATTTTCAAGCGGCCGCAGATCACCACCTACGTCAACGGCCAGAAGGTCGGCTCTGCCCGGTGGGACTATCCGGTCGGGCAGAACGGCGATCTCCAGGTGGGGCGTTGGTCCGGATCGGCCAGCCACGCCGGCTTGATCGACGAACTGCGGATCTATCACCGGGCGCTGGAGGCCGAAGAGGTGCTGGCCTTGGCCAATCCGGCGGGCCGCCAAACGGCCGCTTACCGAGACCTGGGCCCTGCCAAGAGCGAGGCCAAGGAACTCGCCCGCTATGAAACCCGCTGGGCTACGCTGGTCGTCGGCGATGACGGCGCGCTCCTCTCGCTGAAGGAGAAGGGCACCGGGCGCGAACTGCTGGCCACGCCCCAGCCCGTGCTGGCGGTCGAGCAGAAGCAGGGGCGGCGACTACAGGCGCGGCAGATGCGACTGGACAGCGGTCTGCTGATCGCCGATTTCCCGCGCGGGGCCGGCAGCGCGGCTATCCACATCGAAGCCAAGGACCAGTATTTCACCGTGACGGCCGCCGACCTGAAGGTGCCCGACGCCAAGCGGTTCACGTTCTTCCAACTCTCGCCGGCGCCGAAGGAGTACATCGGCAACATGGCCGGCCTGGCTTCCGACGACGCCTCGGGCGTATGCCTGCGAAGTCTCGCCTTGGAGGTCGACACGTCATTCCACTCGCCGGTGCCGCAGTTCCGCGCGTCGACGACGGCCCAGCACGGTCTAGTCGGGCCCAGCATCGGCCTGGCCGCCGGGCCGCGGCCCCAGCTGATCCCCATGCTCCGCTCGATGGCGGAGAACGAGCCGGTGCCGAAATCCCGCGTCGGCGGCCCCTGGTCGATGGGCGCGGAAGAAACCCGCGGCTCTTACCTGTTTGCCGACCTGGCCGCGAAGGATACCGATGCCTGGATCGAAATGGCCCGCCGCGGCGGCTTTACCAACCTCCACCTGCACGGCTGGTGGTCCACGCTGGGCCACTACGAACCCCGCGCGGCCTATTTCCCCGGCGGGCTGGACGAGATGAAGGCCACCGCGGAGCGGATTCGCGCGGCCGGCCTGAAACCGGGAATCCACACTCTCACCGCCTGCATCAGCCCGAACGATCCCTGGGTCACGCCGGTACCCTCGCCGCACCTGATCGCGTCGAACCACTATACGTTGGCCAAGCCGCTTTCGGCCACCGACAAGACGATCTTCGTCAACGAGCTGCCCGCCCAGAGCCACGACGTGATCTGGAGCTATTCCGGAAACGGCAACGCGCTGCGAGTGGGAAGCGAACTGATCCGCTATGCGGCCATTTCGCGGGAGCAGCCCTATGCCTTCCTGGAGTGCGAACGAGGCGCGTTCAAAACGCAGGCCGCCGCACATGCTGAAGGGGCCGGGGTCGATTACCTGCAACAGCGATACATCGCCTTCTATCCCGATCCCCAGAGCCCGCTGGCGGACGAGTTGGCCGAGCGGATCGCCCGCGTCTACAACGCCTGCCAGCTGGAGATGATCTACTTCGACGGTTCCGAAGGCATGCGGAGCCGATTCGGCATCGACACCATGCGCTGGGCCATTTTCCAGCGGCTGTACGGCGGCGTGACCGAGGGCAGCGAGTGGGGACACAACAGTTGGTGGATTCACTCGCGGCTGGGCGCGTGGGACCATCCCGTGTGGGCCATGAAGCAGTTCCACGACGCGCACATCCGGCAGGCATCGCGATTCCGGCTCACCGACCTGCTGGAGCCGCAGCTGGGCTGGTGGGCGCCGCGCGGACCGTCGGCGATCGCCCGCGGGCATTTTCCCGACGAGCTGGAGTATTTCGCCGCCCAGAATCTAGCCATCGACGGCCCAGGGTCGATCCAGGGCGTCCACGCAACCGCTCGGCCCTCGAACGCCCGAATTGACGAACTGCTCACCGTGCTGGGCTGGTACGAGCGGCTCCGCCTGGCCCGCTATTTCGATCAGACCACGTTGCAGCAGGTCGGGCAGCCGGGCCGCGACGTTCGTCTGCGTCAGAACGCTGCCGGCCAGTGGCAGTTCATCCCGGCCCATCTGGCCAAGCACCGCATCAGCGCGGTGGGCAATGGCTCCGAGCATTGGGTGACCGAAAACCCGTATGCCGCCCAACCGCTCCGCGCGCGGCTGGAAGCCCTGTATAGCGTGGCGCCGTACGACGACGCCAAAGCCACGATGCTGGCCGATTTCGCCGATCTCGATGCGCTGGACAACCGCCGCAACGCGGCCGGGGTCACCGCCCGCGTCGAACTGGAGACGACCGATGTCAAGGCCGGCGGTCGCAGCCTGCGGCTCCAGGCCGCCAACGCCGGCGACAGCGCTCGCGGAGCCTGGGCGCAAATCGGCAGGACATACAAGCACCCCTATTTCAGCATGATGCCCGGCGACGCCCTGGGTCTGTGGGTCAAAGGCGACGGCAGCGGCGCGTTGCTGAACGTCCAGATCCGCTCGCCGCGGGAATACCACGACTGCATCTCGGACCACTACATCGACCTGGATTTCACCGGCTGGCGCTACGTGGAGATCCTGCTCCGCGAGCGCGATGCGGAGCGGCTCACGGATTACGTGTGGCCCTATGGCGGCGGTGGAAGCCACGCCATCTACCGCAACGCCGTGGACCGGGCGCATATCTCGGAGGTCAACCTGCTCTTGAACGAGATTCCCGCCAAGGGCAAGGTCGACATCCTGGTGAGCCCGATCGTCTCGCTTACCTCCCGCCGGGCCGAACTGGCCAGCCCGTCGCTGGAACTCGGCGGCAGCAAGGTGCTCTTCCCGGTCACGCTGCAATCCGGGCAGTACATCGAGTTGGAGGGCATCGACGACTGCGTCCTGTACGACGAACGGGGCGAACTGATCAGCCGCTTCCGGTCGCAAGTCGAAAAGCTGCCGCGGCTGGCCGAGGGCGCCAACACGATCCGGTTCGGCTGCACACCACCGCAAGGCCACAGCGCGCGGGCCGAGATCACCGTCGTGTCGCTGGGCCAGCCGTTTGGCGGCCGCAGGCCCGTGGCGGAGATCGACTGGAAGCGGCTCGATCGCGAGTACGACATTCCGCGAATCGTCACCCGGCTGGACGGCGCCGACAACGTCTGGAACATCGTCCGCAGATCGGATGCGCCCGGCGGCCAAGAGAAGCCACCGGTGCTGGAGATCGAACTCGCGGTTCCGCAGCGTGCCAAACCTGAACAACAAGTCGGGGCCAAGGCGAGCGGGGCCTTCCTCGCGGAGCCGGTGCTGGCGATCGGCGAGCAATCGGTGCGATTCCCGGTGCGGCTGCTGGAAGGCCAGCGGCTCGTCTGCCGCGACCAGGCCACCTGGCGGGTACTGGGCGCCGACGGCGCCGAGGTCGCTACGGGCCAAGTGGCGGGCGCATTCCCCACGCTCGTGCCGGGCGCCAACCGGGTCACGCTCGCTTCCCAGACGCAGCCCGCCGCGGACTTCCGCGTCATCGTGAAGACCGTGAAGGTTTATCGTTGACGGCAACGAAAAACCCCGTGAACGATCAGGCCTATGCTGGAAAACCGCGTGAAGGAGGCATCAACACGTTGCGTTGCGAACCACGCCCCCTGAACAATTGCTTTTTCGCTATGGAAAGATCATGCCACGCACCATTCTGCTCTTCACCGTCTTTTTGCTCGCATCGCTGGCCGCGTTGCACGCCGCCGAGCCGCTGACGATTGTGGCCTTTGGCGATTCGACCACCGCCGAGCGCGGCTCGACGCGGGTGTACGCCTCGCTGCTGACCGGGCAGTTGCAGCAGCGAGGCGGGGGCGACGTGCGCGTTGTCAACGCCGGCGTGGGCGGAAACACCACCCCAGTCGCCCGGAAGCGGCTTGAAAAAGATGTGCTGGCGCACCAACCCGCGCTGGTGATGATCCAGTTCGGCATCAACGACGCGGCCGTCGACGTCTGGAAGACTCCGCCCGCGACTGTGCCGCGCACGGACCTGAAGACCTTCGAGGCCGACCTGCGCTTTTTCGTCGCCGAGTGCCGCCGCACCGGCGCGATGGTCCTGCTCCTGACGCCCAACCCGCTTCAGTGGGCCGACGTCACACGGAAGCTCTACGGCAAGCCGCCGTACAACGTCGAAGACTCCGACGGATTCAACGTCGTGCTGAAGGAGTACGCCCAGGCCGTGCGACGCATCTCGGCGGAGGAGCACGTGCTGCTGGCGGACGTCGACGCTGCGTTTCGCGGCGAGTTTGCCCGCCACGCCGGCGCAGAGTCGAGCAAGAAGGACAAGCCTTCTGGTTCGTGGCTGCTGCCCGACGGCATGCACCCCGGCAACCCAGGCCATGCGCTCATCGCGGACCTGATCGTCGATGCGCTGGGGGCCGAATCCGCCAGTCCTGTTGAACGCAAGCCATTCTCGAAGTGGATCCGACTGGATGAGCACGTCCAGGTGCATCCGCGCGCCACGGACATCAGCCCGGACCTGCCGCATTCGGGGGTGCTGGGCGTGGCGATGGTGAACCTGGACGGCGGCGGCGTGATGCACGTCTACTCCGGCCCAAACGGCTACGGCACGAAGACCGCGCGCACGTTTGTCGTCTGCCGCGTCACGCACGACGGCGGCAGGACGTGGGGGCCGGAGCAAGTCATTACCCGCCATGACGACCGCAATGCCTCTCACCCCACCGTGATGCGGTCGCCCGACGGCTCGCTCCATGTTTTCTATCTTGGCTACAACACGTGGGGCTGGACGAAAGACGGCGAGCCCGACGGCTGCGACTCGCCCATCTGGACCATCCGGTCGCTCGATGGCGGCAAGACGTGGATGGACCGCGTGAAAGTCTTCGAGGGCTACAGCGGGGCGACCAACGGCGCCATTCAGACGGAGACGGGGCGGCTGCTCGTTCCCTTCTCGCATTACGTGTCCAAGCCCGGGCGTCTGCAATCGAGCGTGGGCGTCAGCGACGACGGCGGGCTCACGTGGCGCACCACCGGCTTTATCGACATCGGCGGAGCGGGACACCACTCGGGCGCGCTGGAACCGTCGGTACTGGAGTTGCGCGACGGGCGGATCTGGATGCTCATCCGCACCGAGCGCAGGTTCTTCATGCAGTCTTTCTCGGCGGACGGTGGGCTCACCTGGTCACCGGCGGAGCCCACGCCCATCGCCGCCGTTTCCGCGCCCGGTCACACGGCCCGCCTCCACGACGGCCGCATCGTGCTGGTCTACAATGCGCTGGAGAATGGACGGCAGGAGGTCGAGTTGGCGTTCTCGTCGGATGAGGCCAGGACGTGGACCGCGCCGGTCGCCGTGGCCCGCGGCAAGGGCACGACGTATCCGTTCGTGCTGGAGCACACGCCCGGAGAACTCTGGGTCGGGTTCTTCAGTGTGCCCCGAGGATTCAACCAAGCCAAGGCAAAGCTGATGAAAATCGCTACTGACGCCGTGGCTCCGACTCGCTAGAACGGCATCGTTCGCGAAATAACTGTCCGATCTTTCTGTGGCGTAAGCTTCCAGCTTGCGGCGGATAGTGGCCTCGCAAGCTGGAAGCTTACGCCACTTATTCCTCGAACGAAGCTGAACTGATAACATGCAGCACGTCACCTGCGTACATACCATGATCAACCAGAGGGAGACTACGCGATGAGAACTGACCTGAACCGCCGCGATTTTCTTGCGGTTTCTGCCGCCGGCATGAGCTTGGCGGCCACCGGGGTGCGAGCCGCCGAGCCCTCCTACAAGACCACCCTCCACAAGGCCGTCATCCTGGGCGCGGACCGCATGAACGAGGAGACGTTCAAGAAGCTCAAGGACGCCGGCATCGAGGGCTTCGAGGCCCGCACCGTGGCGGTCGACGAGGCGAAGAGGGCCCGTGAGTTGGCCGAGAAATTCGGTTTGCGGATCCACTCGGTGATCGGTGGCGGCTCGGTGGCCGGTTTGCGTGCCGCCCAGGCCTACGGCGCCGACGCCGTGCTCGCCCCGGTGGGCGGCTGCAGCGCCAAGCCCATGCCCGAACCGTGGGAATTCGACATCAAGTTCGACGAGGCCAGCGGCCACATCACCCAACTCGTCGCCCGTGAGAACGAGAAGTTCCAAGGCTACATCGAGGCCCACAACCGCTCGATGGACGTAGTCCGCGAGTCGATCAAGAAGCTCCTGCCCGTGGCCGAGGAGACGCAGGTCGCCATCGCCCTGGAAAACGTGTGGAACAACTGGTGCGTGCGGCCCGAACTGTACAACTGGGTCGTCGCCTCGTTCAACAGTCCGTGGGTCAAGGCGTATTTCGACGTAGGTAACCACGTCAAGTATGCAGGCATCCTCCGCGGCGACCGAATCGAGATCGCGTATCCGCCCGAGGTATGGATTCGCATCTTCGGCCCGCGCCTGGCCAAGGTTCACGTCAAGGACTACCAGCTCAACGCCGACGGCAAAGGCGGCAACTGGGCTGCGATCGGGCAGGGCAGCGTCAACTGGCCCGCGGTCCGCAAGGCCCTCGACGACGTGGGCTACAACGGCTGGCTCACCGACGAGACCGGCCTCGGCTGGTCCGAACTGTCCCGTCGCCTCGACCGCATTATCGCCGGTGAACCGCCCATACCGAATGGGAGATGAGGAGTAGCAACATCTGGCCGATCAACGCGACGCGCCGGAAGACGCCGCCGCGTCCATTCCGCGACACTCCAGAATGTCGACGCCCAGCATCTGGTCGCCGTTGATTCGCCGCGCGATTTCGCCGAACGACAGCCCCTGTTCCCGAGCGACGCGCGCATAGCTCGCAAACGGCTTGTACTTGTCGATCAGGTCCAGCGGCTCGACGCGTCTCCTTTCCAGCGGGTTCGGTCGGTCGGCGACCCCGTACTTCAGCCCGTTGTCCGACGCCGATTGCAGGGTCTCGCCGAGCACGTTGGTCAGGAACCAGAACGACTCGTCTGACGCATCCTTCGAAACCGTCGGGGCGAAGACGATCGCGGCGGCGCCGTGGACCGCCGGGGGTAGAACGCGCGGGCAGTCGCGGGTAAGAGCGTATACCGGCGCGCCGGTTTGATCGTCCGTCTTGAGCGCTTTCGGAACCACCTGGTAAGTCATGCCCTCGGATTCCGCCTTCGATTCGTCCGGATAGAACAACGCCGCGATTTCGACGCCGTCGTTCTTCAGCCGCGCAGGCAGGCCGCCGGGACGGCCGATTTCCGCTTCGTCGACGATCAAAACGACCCTCGTCCCCTTCAGAGCGGCGGGCAATCGGGCGGCGGATTTCGGCGATCCCGAAGATTCGCGCCGGACCGCGTTGACCGCGATCACCCCAACCCGCGCGGCAGTCGGATAGATATTCGGCGTCTTCCCGAACGGATGGCGGCGGTTGCCCAGGACCACGACGAACAGGTCCAGGCTCGGGTCGATCCAGACGGAAGTTCCCGTCCAGCCGCCGTGGCCGATCGCCCGCGGGGTCATGTTCCAAGGCCGATTCTTGCTCCCGGACCGTTTGTCCCAAACCAGCCCGCGGAGTCCGGCGGATACGGTTTGCGGGGCGACCATCTTCTCGAACGTCGCTTCGCTGAAAAGAGTCACCTTCTTGCCATCGCGCTGGACCAGCGTTCCTTTTCCCAGCCAGAGGGCCGACAGGATGGCCAGGTCCGGCGCGGTCGAAAACAGCCCGCAATGCCCCGCGACGCCCCCGAGATGGTACGAGCGGTAGTCATTGACGACCCCCTTGAACCAGACGTCGCCGCGCGTTTCCGTCGCCGCCGCGCGTTTGCGGCGCTGGGCGTCGGGATTGTGCATCGTGTCGAGCATGCCCAGCGGCCGGTAGAGGTTTTCGATCGTGAACGTCCGCAGGTCCTGGCCGGAGACTTTTTCGACGATGTGGCCGAGCATCAGGGTGTTGTTGTCCATGTAATCGAACCGCTCTCCGACCGGATACCGCAGTCCCAGGCCGCACAGCAGCTTCCAGAGTTCCTCCTTGGTCCCTCGGGTCTGGTTGTAGTAGTCCATGATTCCCGACGTATGCGTCATGCAGTGCCAGATGGTGATCCGGTCCTTGCCGTTGACGCCGAATTCCGGAAAGTAGTGGACGACCGGATCGTCCGGCGAAACCTTGCCCTGATCGACGACGACGGCAAGCGCCGTCGCGGTACAGGCGACTTTCGTGACGGACGCGAGGTCGAACAGCGTGTCGAGGGTGATTTTCTCCTGTTCGGGATAGAACTGCCGATAGCCGTACCCCTTGAGAAAGCAGAGCTTATTGCCGCGGCCGATCGCGACGACCGCGCCGGGCGTGTGGCCGATTGCGATCGTCTGCTCGACGACCGCGTCGATGTCCTTCAAGCCCGCCGCATCCATGCCCACGGAATTCGGCTCGACCCGCTCGAGCCAGTGGGGAGAATACTCTTCCGCGCCCGCCGCTGGAGCGAGCAGGAGGCAGATCGTCAACAGGAGTTTCTTCATGTCTTTTCGTGTCCGCGGTCGGCCCGGAGGCCGTTCCCTGCCTCTTCTTCCTTCATCCTTCCTTGGTCCATCTCCGTCATTCTGCCCTTGGCTGCTGCGACGGATTGCCGCTCACGACGATCTCATACCACACCGTCCGGTACTGCGGACCGATCTCGATGCAGCAGCCGCCAGGCGCGGGCGTAACCGGCACCTCGCCCTTCCGCTCGCCGCGCTCGTCCAGCGCGAAGCACGCTGTCCGCGCCGGGTCGGAGGGCAGCGTTACGGTCGCCGGGATGCCCTCGGCCAGCACGGTCCCGTCGCCCCAGTCGAGCCGGTCAGCCAGCGCGACCGAGCCCTCGCCCGTGGCCTCCAGCACCGTGCCTTGGTTTTCCGTCACGCCGGTGGCAGCCAGCAGGACGGTTGCCGCCGCGCCGCGCTCGCCGAAGCCCGTCGCTCGCCGCGAGGTGAGCGAGACCGTGGCCCAGCCGAGACGGGTCTCGCCGAGCGACAGCTTCACGCCGCCCAGCGCGATCTCCCGGCCTTCGGGGAAGCCGCTGAACAGCTTCGTGTTCGAGGTGTTGACGGTCCAGTAGGCTTTGCCGGGAAGCTCCCGGTTCCACACCAACTCGCCGGTGTCGCTCGCCACGATCTTGCCGTCCGGTTTCGCGATGGCCGCCGCCTCCGTGCCGGGCTTGCCGGAAAAGTCCATCGCGGTCTTGTGGACCAGCGCCAGCCGGCCGTCAAGGCCGGCGGACGTGATGCCGGCGGCGACGGAACCTTGGCGCACGAGCCGGTCGAAGTAATCCGGCAGCGGCAGCGCTCCGGTCACGGTCTGGTGCGCCTCGCGCACGTCGCCGCGGAGGTAGATGGCCGCGCAGGCCGGGAAGTGCGCCAGGACCTCGGTCCGCGCGATCATGCTGAAGAAATAGGTGTTGCGCCGCGGCTCGAAATCGGGGCTGTGGTTGTAGGTGTACTGGAACACGCCGTCCCAGCCCTGCAGCGCCCCGTAGGCCCGCAACATCGGCTGGCCCTCCGCGCCGTACTGGTTGGGGAACGGGTGGTTGTATTCGCTGACCGTGTACGGCTTGCCCGCCACGCGCTGGCCGGCCTGCGCCTGGATGCAGTTCATCGAGTTGACCATCGCCGCGTTGTGGATCTCCCAATTCGCGTGGACGCTCGGATGGCACCAGTAGGCGTGATTGTCCACGTAGTCCAGCTCGGCCTGCAGCATCGGCGGGCTGTAACCGCAGACCTGCGTCCCGGAGATCGGCGCCTTGAACTTCAGCTCGTCCTTGAGGTAACCGGCGATGCCGCTCCAGTAGGCCCGCTCGGTGTCGATGAGAAACTGGTAGAAGTCGCGTCGGGTCTGCAGGGGTGCGAACTCGCGGCTGTTCACGACCGGCACGGCGCCGAGTTCGAGATCCGCCCTATCGCTGAACGCGCCCACCGCCCCGGGTTTGAACGAAAGGTCGTCGATCTCGTACTCGCCGGTCTTGAAACGCGTGAACTGGATCTCCGCCAGATCCGTGGTCTCCGTCGCAAGGAAGGTGTGATGGATGGTTCTCCACTGCTTGCCGGCGCGATACGGTGCGATCAGCCCGAGCGATTGCCAGCCGCCCCGCGTCCGCGCCACGGCGAAGCCGAGATCGGGCGCGGGCTGGCCCGCCACCTGCCGGACGCGGAAGGAGACCGTGTAGGGCTGATCCTTCTCCAGCGACACGAGCCGGTAGATCTTGGGGAACCGCTCGCTGCCGTCGCGCGTGACGGTCACCTTCAGCACCCCGCCGGACGCGGCGACCGAAACTTCGGCGGTGCCTTGGTCGAGAATCCACCGCTGGCCGTCGAAGGCCACCGGCCCGTCAAACTCGCCCTCCGTGATCAACTCGTCGCCCAGCGGCACGGGCGTCCAGGCCCACGCCGTTTTCAGCGCGTCGCTGGAGGCGTATTTCCTTTTCAGCCAGGCGTTCCATTGGCCGCGGAATTCATCGGCTCGACGGCCGGTCAGCTGATCCAGCGCCCCGCCGAGATAGTTGTTGATCAGCGCGTTTTCGTTGTTGATCTCAACGACCGCCACGCAAGGGTCGGCGGTGTAGGACAGGCCGGTGTAGGGGTTAACTCGGGTCAACAGATCCCGCGCGTAGGCCTTTTCCGAGGCGATCATCAGCGGGTCGAAAAAGCTGAGTCCTTTGGGGAATCGCGCCACGTGCAGATTGATGTTCACGTAGACGCCGCGTTTCTTGAGCGCGGTGATCAGATAGTCCTGGCGGTCGACAGCCTCGGGCGCCAAGGGATGCATGGGCGCGGCGGGATCCGCGGAGAACGCGCCGGGGAGCTTGTCATCCTTGCCGAAGATGCCGGTCTCCTTCGGCGTCATGAAGTTGCCGTACTCGGCGTCGAAGTAGTGCAGCCGGACGCAGTTGATGCCGAACCGCGCCAGTCGCTCGGCCAGCTTGTCCGCCTGCGCGTGCGTCGGGAAATTGGCCGGGCCGGTAAGGTTGGTGGCGTGGAGCCTCAGCCTTCCCGCGTCGTTGACGAAGTGCCCGCCCTCGACGCGAGTGAAGCCGTGTTTGCCCGCCGGCGCAACGAGCAGGTGCGTCATGTTGACCGCGTTGTCCGGGGCGTCATACGAGATCAGGAACGGAAAGAGCGGCGGGTGCTCGGCCCCGGCCGCCAGGCTGGCAATCAACCCTAGTACACAGGCCCAGCCAGCTCGGATAGCAGTCCTCATGTCGCGTTCTCCTCAGCATACCGACACCGGTCATCACGACCAGCGTCACTACAAACGGCGCCGCATGTGCCGTTAACAGGTGGTCATTACTCCTCGCCGATGGGAGTAACAATGACATCATCCAGCCGGACGGTTCCTTTCTGGTGGAAGAACCGGACATAGAGTCTGGGTTCGGCCCCTTTGTCAACCGTCAAGCTGTAGGTCTTCCAGACATCCGAATCGGCGGCAAATTCAAGCACTCCGGTCTGCCCTTTGAAGGGATATCCCTTGTTTTTTCCATGCTCGTATCTTCCGGTCCAGAGCCGGGCCTTGCCATTTCCGGAAGCCCGGAAGGTGATCCGAAGTTTCCGCACCGGGGCAACATACCAGTTGCCGATGATCCCGCCTTCGAATTCGACAAAATAGTTGTCGCTGGAATCCTTATGCAGCAAAGTGCTGCCGGCGGCGTTACTGTCGCAGCTCCAATGGACCGGAACCAGAGAGGTCTTCCAATGGCCTTTCCATTGCCGGAAAGGCGGCAGCTTCTCGTTCTCGCAGACTTCATTGAACGAGGCATTTTTCCAGGCGGCGGGGTCATGCCCCTGGAACAGTCCGGCGATTCGGGTTGGGGTAAACTTGATGATGCCGAAATTATCAACACCGTGAAAGTGGCCGCCGCACCAGCTGGACAGTTCACTCTTTTCCGACACTTTCCGACAGCGCGCGACATTGAGTTTCCAGGTCGCGCCGTCAAAACACTTCATGCCGATGCCGGCCGTGGGAATGCGCATTTCCAGGGTCCAGCGGTCCGGCAGGACTTTGACCGCATATTCGACGCCGCTGTCATATTCGATGTCGCGTTTATTCAATCCATGCCGGGCGTCAATGAGAGAGCCTGCGGAATTAATGATGTAATGATAGTACTGATCGGCCATTTCCGGATAATGCAGGAAAACCTCCAGGTTGTTGCCGATCTTGCTGTAGGGCCCATCTTTCGGGAGTCTTTTTGCGATGATCTGGCCAGGTGCCGGTTCCATCGCCTCGACGGCCAGATAGAAGGAATCCGGCTCATAGATGGCCCGGAAGTAAGTCTGCACCGGTTCTGGCTCGGTGTGGGTCCAGGGCGGGTGTTTGAATCCGGTCATGACATCCGCCGTTTTCCAATCCTGTTCCGATAGCTCTCCATCGATTGTGATCGGGGAAGTCCTCCGATAGACATTGAGTTCCTTATAGTTTTCCAGATAGGTCTTGCGGGCGGCCTCCCAGGTATAGGCGAAGATATCCCGTTCCCGCCGGACATGCATCCGGGCCCGCGGGTCCGGATCGGCTGCGGCAGCCTCATCGGCCCGGACCAGCAGGGCTTTCAGCTGATCCTGGACGCCGGGCTGATCCAGGCAGCGGCCCAGCGGTGCTCCCAGCCCCCAGCCCATACAGCCCGGGGTCTCGTGGAAGGCATTGCTGAGCAGTGCCCGGAATTCCTTCATGCCGCCGTCCCAGCCCTTCCCATAATAAAGCCGATTGCACTCCTCGTAGAGTTGCTCGAAATCCTGATTGATGTCAAACATGAACTGGGCGGAGAGATAATTCGTCTGCCACATCGCAGCCCAATTCAAGTTGTGTTCTGAAATCGGACCGCGGCGTAGGGGTTTGTAGACTTCGGCATCTGGCGGGGGCGGAACGATGCAGAAACCCGAGCCGATCAAGCCGAGCCCGGGATAATCCTTGAAATTCTGGTAAAGGACGCGTTCTGCGGGCAGAAAATTACTGCCGACCGAGCCGTCTGCGGCGATTTCGTCGCGGTTATAGGCCTTGACGCCCAGTTTCTTCCAATCGAGATACAGTTTAAGGAATTCCCGGTTGACCGAGCAGTTCGGATCGGTGATCGGGTGCCGCCAGCATTGGTTGTTAAAGCTCAGGCAGACGGTCAGGCGGGGATCAAGTTTAATGCCGCTGGGCGGCATCCAGAAATTCTGGTAGGCCCAGCCGCCGAGACGCGCATCGGGTTTGATTTCCCAAACCCGTCGGGCGAGGTTTTGCACCAGCGTCCAATAGCGGGTGGCCATGCGGTTCTTGGCCGCTTCGTCCGGAGGATCGATTTTCCGGCATTCCTGGCATTCGCACCAGCCGGTGCCGTCATTATTGCCGATGATGATCAAACCGTCACTGCCCGGCTGAATCGCATAGGAAATCAGGTTCTTCGCCATGATGTTCAGGACTTCGGGATTGCTGGTGCAAGGCTGGTATTTCTGATCATCCAGCAGGATTCGTTTGCCATTGATCATCGGGAAGTATTCCGGATGCTGCGCAAAGAGTTCCTTCAATTCCGCTTCCTTGGGGTATTTGCCGAACAACAGGACCGTCAGAATATGTCCGCCGATCGGGACGCCGCGGGCGCCTAGTTCCTGCATATGCTTTCCATACTGGGGATGATTCAGATGCATCAGGCTGCATTTCACGGTCATCCCGTTGCGGACCTGCCATTCCCGCGTGTCGAAATAGGGTTTGTTGACCACGACAGAGTTTAATTCCATCTGCCGGTGTTCGAGATAGGGATTGCGCACCGTGTTCTGCTCTGACACCGCGATCGTCGTGCGTGGCTGAAAGTACTCGCCTTCTTCGCCGGGGAAAATCCAGCGGATGCCGCCGTATTCTTTTAGGATTTCGTAGGCTCCATAGAGGGTGCCAACCGGGTCTCCGCCGATAATGTAGAGGCCGTTTTTGCCGGCCCGGATGGCAAAGCCTCCTTCTTTCAGTCCCGAAACCTGCACCCCGGCGGCTGCGGTCAAAGTCTGGTCCAGGGTGGTGCCGAGGAAAACAGGATAACGATTGTCGCTTTTCACCGGCGCGATCGAAGGAGTCTCCCCGGCCGAGATTTTCGCCAGATACTTTGCCAGTTCCCGGGCAGCATACTGCACGGGAAGCGGGGCATCTTCCGCAACGATAATCTGCGACACCGCCTTGCCGTCCTTCAGCAACGGAAACTCCGCCGCCCAAAGCCCGGGCGCCAGCAGAACCGGGAAAAGTGAAAGCAGAATGTTGCGCATGACTTGTTCCTTCTTTTTATGGGTCCCATGCCAGCCGCCTTGGTCCCCTGCCCGGTTTCTCCGTCCTTCGGCGGTTCACCTTATCGCACCAGCAGGACGCGATCTACGAGGACCCGGGGCTTGGCTGGGGAGTCTTTCTGGTACGGACTGCCGACGAGCTTGATGGAGGCGTAGACGTTCCACTCGTTGTCGGCTTCGGGGAGGTAGGCAGAGTCGATGCCGATGCTCAGCAGCCAAGTCCAATGCACCCAGAGGATCGTGGTCGGTTCGATCGCGAATTTGCCGAGAGGATAGAGGTGGAACTTGCCGTCCTGGGGGATCTCGGCCTGCGGGACCGTGCGGTTGGCGAGGAATCTCTTTTGGGCGCGGTTGTAGACGCCGAGGTTGAAGGGGCGGGCATGGTACTCACGGCCTTCGCCCTCGGGGAGGATGCCGGCCTTGCCGCCCAGTCCGTCGGGATCGTCCACCACCTTGATGCCGCTGCGGAAGTTGGCCCAGTTGATGTCGACGACCTCCCGGCCCGCGAACTCGGCGGGAAGCTGCATGGCTTTGCCGGTGAATCGCAACTTGTCGGTTTCGATCTGGAGCTTGGCCTCGGCCAGCTTCGCGCCGTTGCGGGGATAGGCCTCGGAGTTGTAGAAGATCTCCGCTTGCAGGAGGGAGTTCTTCTCGTAGCGGCCGAAAAGCGTCAGGAGGTCGGCGGGCGGATTGCCGCCGGCCGGGAGCTTGTCCTTGTAGCGACGGTGGAGATTGAGCAGGGCCGCATCGACCGGGACTCGCTCGCGGCTGATGTTCTTGAGCAGCACCGGGTCGGCGGCGGCCAGGCGTTCGGCTTCGTCGAGCAGGCCGTTGACGGTGGCGAAGAAGTCGAGGTCAAGATAAGCGAGGGCGTTGGGCGTGGTGAGCCCGAGGGCTGCGTCAGCGGCCTTTTCGCGGTCCTGGAGGCAGTTGAGGTATTTGAGCATCGGCGTGGCGGCAGGCCCGTAGAGAGCTTTGCAGAAACGCTCCGCCAGTTGGTCGTAGGACTGGTCGGGATCCTGCATCATCTTCAGCCCAAACCAGACCTTGAAGGGGAAGAAGCTGGTCACGTCCGGAGCCTCGCACTCCACGAACAGCGTCTTGACGTGGTGGTCGCGGTAGAATCGCATGTCCTCCTGGAGATGACGCGCGTTGAGGTACGGCGGATGGTAGGGCTTGGTGTAGAGGATCCAGTAATCCCAGACGGCCAGGTTCGGGGCGATCGCCGCCCAGCGGACGAAGTTGTCGTGGTAGTCCTGGTTGCGCGGATGGCTGACTGGGAATTGCGTGTCGGCCTTGCCGGAAGGAGAGAACTCGCAGCCCAGTTTGCAGACGCGGACGAGCACGTTGCCGGCCGGCTTGATATGCTGGGGCGCATCGAGCGTGAAGGTGTAGGCGAATGTCTGGACGTAGATGTCGGGGTAATCCTTGGCGATGTCGGCCGCGACGAAGTTGATGAAGTCCAGAAGCACGCCGCTGTACGCGCCCTCGCGCTCGAGCACGGCCAGGCAGCCCGGGCACTGGCATTCGCCGTGGCAGTCATTATGGCTGATGTCGTAGATGCGCGGATAAAGGGCCGGCGAGGCAGCCTGCTGACGATCGCGCTGGATGAACGCACGAAGTTGCGCGCAGACGGCTTTGCGCACCTCCGGGTTGGTCAGACAGATTTGCGAGGGCCCCGAACCTGAGGTCGACCGCACACGCTGGCCGTTCTTGTTCAAGGCGAACCACTCGTCAGGCCAGTCCTTGGTGGTGTAGGCGTGGAACGTATGACAGCCCCCGGGCGAGCCATGGGGCTCGCAACCGCCCAGCTCTTCGGGGATGTGGATCTGGGCGTTCATCTTGTTGCGTACGAGGAACCGAAGCGTGGCGTTCGACAGGCCGACGCCGCTGTAGATGCAGCGGTTCATGATGGCCGGTTTGGCGCGCACGTTCCACGAAATCGCCTGGCGGTCAAGCGTGGGAACGCTTTCGGACTCGACGTCGGGCCAAGTGACGCCGAGCCGTTCGAGCAGGTCATAGACGCCATACAGCGTGCCGCGAGGACGCCCGCCAGCGACGATCAGGCTTCCGTCCCTGGCCCGAAGAATCCATTCCTCCTTGTCAAGCTCCCTGCAATCGATGCCAGCCTGCTTGGCCAGCGCGGTCGGACCGACGTAGATGGCGCATTGGGCCGCCTTGGCCTCGGAAACGGTTGCGCATGGCACGCCGGTCATTTTGCTCAAATAGGTGTCGAGTTCCTTGGCGGCCGTCTGCTCGGCGACGGTCGGCGAGTCGGCGAGGACGATGGTCACTGGGCGGCTCTTTTCGAGGACGAAGACGTCTTCCCCGGCGGCAACGGAAGCGAGGAACGCGAAGGTCAATACGGAGGCGACGACTCGATACATGGCGGGGCTCCTTGGGAGTTGTGGAGGGCGGTGGCAGGGGACGCTGGTTCTTTCTGGGGCCAGTCGTCTGTAGTAATCTTCAAATCCGCGTGTCGCCGACTACTCTCTCAAGGTTGGAGTTAGCCGGCAGACTTGAAGACCGTCAACGGCGGATCACTTCTTGAACAACTCGCCGATGGCCTCGACGGTCCGCTCGACCAGGCCCTGGCCGCCTTCCGGCCCGATCATGATGACCAGGACCTTGGCGCTGTAACCGCCGGCCTGCACGGCGCGCGGCGTCGGCACGTAAGGTAGCGTAGCCGGCGGGACTCAGAGCGGGGCGCGGAGCAGACGTCTGCGCTCCGCGCTGCGGGTCACGGTGCGTCAAGTCTCCTTGGTGACTCCTGGCACCGGGACCGGGTAGTAGCCGTCGGCATCGGGCTTGACCGGCGGTTCGGAATCGTAGTTCAGATCGTCGATCTTGCCCGGATAGAACTGGAAGTTGGATGTCGTCATTTGTTCCCAGGTAACTTCCATCCCCGAATGGACGGCCGCGCGGCCCATCAAGTCGGCGAAGTTCGACTGCACGGCCCGTTCGACCTCGTTCTGCGGCTGGTCCTTGCGGATGTTTTCCAGCAGCACGTTCCATTCGGCGTCCCAGGGGTTGTACTGCTCCGGTGGCGCCTCCCAGACGATGTTGTCATTCGCACACCGCTGGTTCTTGTAGATCCGCGTCGTTCCCGCGTGGATGTCGCCGGAGAACTGGGCGGCGCACTTGGTCCCATGCACGTACGTGGCGAATTCCCGGTAGCAATGTCCGCCCAGCCAGCGGGCGGCGTCGGTCGCCTTGGTGCCGTCGGGGAAGGTCCATTCGATCGAGATCGAGTCGAATTCCTGGCCGCGGTCACGAGTGTCTCGGGCGCGGCCGCCGATGCCGCGGGCCACGGCGGGCAAGTCGCCCTTGAGCCAAACGAGTTCATCGATCTGGTGGATGTTCATCTCGGCGTACAGTCCGCCGGAGACCCACTGGAAGCTGGTGAAATTGCGGATCTGCCACATCAGGTCCGTCATGTTTTCCGGCTTCTTGCCCAGTCCTCCTCCGGCAGGATGAACCCGGTAAGCGCGGACCAGCATGATCTCGCCCAACTGTCCATCGCGGATCCGCTTGATCAGCTCCTGCCGATTCACGCTGTGGCGGCACTGCAGGCCGGCCATGATTTTGAGGTTCTTCTTCTTGGCCTCCTCGCCGGCTTGCAGCATGCGCCTCAAGTTCGGAGCGTCGGGCGCGAACGATTTCTCCATGAACACGTTCACCCCTTTCTGCACGGCGTATTCCAGTTGCAGCGGACGGACGTAGGCAAAGCTGGTCAGCATGGCCACGTCCTTGGGGCCCAGGCAGTCGATGGCCTTCTTGTAGGCGTCGAAGCCGATGAATTGCCGTTCTTTGGGCACGTTCACCCGCTCGCCGAAGCGGTCGGCCAGGGCTTTGTGCGCGCGGGCGAGCCGGTCTTCGGCCACGTCCGCCATGGCGTACAGCTGGACGGGCCCGTGGATGGAATTCAGGGCGTTCCCGACCGCCCCGCTTCCTCGCCCGCCGCAGCCGATCAGCGCCAGGCGGATGGTGTTGTCCTCCGCGGCGTGGACCCGCGGAATGGCCACGTTGGCCAAGCTGGAGGCCGCGGCAGCCGCCGTGCCCCACTGCAAGAACTGGCGGCGCGAGGCCCCCGGAGACGATCCCTGCGGCGATTGCGTTACTCGCGTCATCGCTTTTCTCCTTTTTGAAGATCAACCAACGGAACAGCGGCGTTTCATGGTTCGTTAGCTCCCAGACGCCGGCGACAATCTGGATTAGAGCAGACGCGCCGGCAGAATCAACGCGAGTCGGAGAATTCATCGGCTTGACAAGGCCTAGTCCGGCTTCGAGACTGAGTTTCGTCAGGCGACCGCCTTGGGGCCCGGTAGCTACGACAAGACCCCAGGACCCCCGTGAACCATCACAAGGGATTCCGCATGAGCGTGTTGAGCCGACGTAGCCTAGCGTTTGAGAAAGTGGCGTAAGCTTCCCGCTTGCGATAGCTCTCCGACCTCTTATATCAAGGAGTATTCTTGTGAGTACATCACGACGCCGTTTTCTTCGGAGTTCCGCGCTCGCCGCCGCCGCCGCTTCGGTTGCTCCCCTGGCGGCCGCGGACAAGCCCGCGCCCCCCGCCCGGAGCGCGCCCCCTGCTCCCAGCGACGATCCCCGCATTCTGTATTACGACCAGTTCTACTTCAAGGAGAAACCGATATTCCGCTTCGAGTATCCATTCGACGGCGGTGTGCTTCAGGAAGGAACCGGCTATCCGATTCTTGGCACGGAGACGGGAGGCGACGGAGTCAAACGGCTGCGGATTCACGTCGTCGTCCGGGCCGGTGACGTCGGGAATCTTCAGGTCTTCGATCCCGAAGGTACCGTCATTCCGATGGAACTTATCTCCGGCGCACTCATGGGTACCGCACTGCTCAAGGACCGTTTGTCCATTCTCAAAGCGCGCGGCACAAAGAACGGCAAGCCGGTCGAATTCACCTGTCGCGTTCTGTGGGCGAAGAACGCGTACAAGCGTTATCGGTGCTATATCGACGACCACAGCTTTTGCTTCCGAGATATTCTGCAGAAACAGTCCAAGAGCATTTTCGACTGCTTCTATTTCGCGAAACTCCGCGAACTGTACAAACGCTATCAAACGAAGATCGTTTTGAACTGCTTCAACTCGACGCCGGAACGCGACTTTACCCTTTCGATGTTTCCGGAAAAGTACAAGCCGGAATTCGAGGACAATGCCGATTGGCTCCGGCTGGCTTTCCACTCGGAAAATGAGTTCCCCGGCGAACCGTACCGCAACGCGACACCGGAAAAACTCGCAGCCGACTTCGATCTGACCGCGACGCAACTCAAACGGATCGCGGGCAAAGCCTATACGGCGGGACTGCAAATCCACTTCGCCATGGTTCGCGCCGATTCCTATCAGGTCTTGGCTGATCGCGGGGTCAAGATGCTTCCGACCGGCGGGAGCAAGAATCCCGGAACGGGGGACAAATACTGCGATTTCATGCTCCCGAACCATATCACGGCCTACCTTCGGGAACATCAGGGCTGGATGGACCCCGACTCCGGCATCATTTTTTACAGCGGGGCCATGCCGACGACCTGTGAATGGATTCCGACGACCCAGACCGAATGGCTCCATCATCGTAAACTTGACAACCCGAAGCAGAACCTGCTGATCAATATCGCGGGCCACGAACAGTACTGGTGGCCGTTCTATCGCAATTACAAATCGGATATTTTCGAACGTTGGGATACCGCGTTGCGTCACGTGACGGAACACGGGTACAAACCGATCTGGATCGACGACGGATTCTTCGGCGGCTGCGATTGATGCTTGGCGGCGTTTGAGAAAGCTGAGCGATTACCACGAAGTCGTCGGCATCGCCGAGTCGGACCCGGAACTGCGCAAGCGACGAGAAAAGGACCCGGCCTATCGCGACCTGACGGGGATGACCGAAGAATCACCATGCACGCAGTCTTGGTCGCTGAAAAACAGACGCTCGTTTGGACCGAAGTGCCCGATCCGGTTCCGCAAGCCGGCGAGCTTCTGCTCGACGTTCATGCCGCCGCGCTGAATCGTGCAGACCTGCTGCAGCGTGCGGGGAACTACCCGCCGCCGCCAGGCTGGCCGGAGTGGATGGGGCTGGAAGTGGCGGGCGTCGTCGCCGAGGCCCCGGCGGACAGCCGCTGGAAAGCCGGTGACAAAGTCTGCGCACTGCTCGGCGGCGGCGGGTATGCCGAACGCGTTGCGGTACCGGTGGAGTTGGTCCTGCCCGTGCCGGAAGGTCTGTCCATGGTTGCAGCCGCCGCCATCCCCGAAGCGTTCGCCACGGCGTATTTGAACCTGTGCCTCGAGGGGGGCCTGAAGGCGGGGGAGACGGTTCTGATCCAGGCCGGAGCGAGTGGTCTCGGCATGGCGGCGATCCAGCTGGTGAAGGCCCTGGGCGGCAAGGTGCTGACGACGGTCAGCACGGAGGAAAAAGCGGCTTTCGTTCGCAGCCTGGGCGCCGATATCGTCATCAATCGGACGGTCGACGACCTCGTCGTAGCGATGGAGGAACACCCGGTTGATCTCGCTTTGGACTGCGTCAGCGGCCCTGAGCTTGGGCGGTGCCTGGAGAAAATGGCCAGCGGCGGACGATGGATCGTGATTGCCACGTTGGGCGGAGCGAGGACCGAGATCGACCTGAACACGTTCTTCCGGCGCGGCATTAAACTGATCGGCAGCACGCTCAGGAGCCGTCCCGCTGAGATGAAAGCCCAGATCCTTGCCGATCTGGAGAGGCTTCTCTGGCCGTCGTTCTCTTCCGGCACCATCAAGCCGGTAATCTACCAGGCGTTGCCAATCGCCCAGGCCGAAGAGGCCCACGCGATCCTCCAGCGTCGCGAGAATATCGGGAAAGTCGTGCTGCTGGTTGACAGGATTGCACAATGACCTTCAAGCACACGAACACCGGGTGAATTGACTGACGATTTGCCGTAACGGTTGCGATTTGCCGGTGGAAGGCGTCGTCTACTCCGCGGCGGCCTGTAGCGCGCCCAAGTTGTACGAGCCTTGCATGAGGAGGACGATTTCGTGATCGCCTGCGGTGAGCGGGATTCCTCGCAGGACCGCTTTGCTGGTATGGCGCCAGTCGGGGAATTCGTGCGCCGGGGTCTCGAAGTCGCCTACGGCCTTGCAGTCGACCATCAGTTTCGGACCCCGCTGTTTGGGAGACGGAGTTCCGTAATCGAGCGTGAACGTGTACTTGGCGGTCTGGTTGACGTGGACGGTGTACTTGAGCCATTCGCCGCCGGAGACTCCGCCGATCACGGTTTCGCCGGCGTCCACGTCCTCGTTGGCACGGAATGTTTTGCTGGCGCTGTTGCCCGGCGTGCCGTCGGAATAGGCGAATCCCTGACCGCCCTCGTCGTAATGCGACAGCATGATCGCGCCTGGCACTTGCGCCGGTTTTCCGCGGTACGGGCCGGTCTGGCCGTGCTTGCGAAGCAGTCTGACGACGCTTTCCGAGCGTCCGACGTTGCCGTTTTCGTCTTGCGCGAACACGCAGAACGCATGCAGCCCGCGGTCCCAATCGGGCCGGATTCCCGCGCGCCCCGGCTTGACGAAATTCGTGCCGTCGTAGTAATCCTGCGTGACTTTGACGTGGAAACGGTAGGGCGGAGCGGAGCGGTAATCCAGTAGCGCGCCGCTGTCGAAGAGGTAAACCTGCTTGATCTTCGCCCCGGATTTGCTCGACGGCTCGACCTCCGCCTCGAAATCCAGTTCCTCACCGGGTTTGAGAATATAGGTGGATTCGTCCGGCTTCCTGACCAACCGGACCACCGGGTCGGAGTCGTGCGGATATTCGTAGATGCGGACATAATCGACGAAGAAGCTCTCGGGGAACGTTCCCTTCGTCGGGTCGCCCCCGGACTTGCCGCAGCAACCGGAAAGAATCGCGTGCAGCGGAATGTAACCGGCCGCGTGGTTGAACGGGTCGAAGGTCACCGAGTTGTACGGGCTGTGGTTGGCTTCCGACGGGATGAGCTTGCCGTTGAGGTAATACGAGACCTCGAACGGCGTCCATTTGCAGCCGATGACGTACCAGTCGTCAACTTTGCCGGGGAGTTGGGAGCAGTAATTCCAGCTTCTCAGCGTGCCGCAGGCGAAGACGTGCAGGTTATGGTCCAGGATGCCGCGCGGCGGTTCGCCGGCATTCTTCGGGCCCATGTAATAGTCTTCGTAGATGTCGATTTCCCAGCCGTCGAGGAAGGGATTGGACGGTCCGTGCGTGCAGAGCCAGAAGGCGGACCACCAACCGGGCTGCTGGCGGAATTTTACCCGCGCCTCGAAGTAGCCGTGTCCGAAGACCTCGTTGGAATAGAGGCTGGCGCTCTTGGTCTTGGTCTTGTCCGGCGTCGCCCAGTTGCAGACGATTTCCAGCAGTCCGTCGTGGACTTTGGCGTAGTCCCTTTGACTGTCGGGGCTGAAATACCATTTGGCAGGGTCTACCCTCTCGCCGTCAAACGGTTCGTCAAACACTTTCTTCCAACCCGCCTGGACGGGATCGAACTGAGGGGCGAGATCGATTCGGAACGGCGTCGAAGACGTTTTCGACTCCTGGCGGGCGAGGCCGATGACGAGATTGTCGAGGGTCGCCTCGGCCGGGCCGTTTCCGGCGAGTAGGCAGTAGCTGAACTCAACGGTTGAGGGTCCGGGGGACCGGCGTTTCCCGCTCAGTGTCGTCGTTTTGCTGTCGACGAGGCTGTGAATCGATACGGTCCATTTCCCGCGGCCGTTGACGCCGAATACGAAATCCGCCGGCAGGCAGTTCGAGGGAATCTCCAGCGTGTCGAGTTGACTATTGTTTTCAAGGACCGAGACGGTTAGGACTTCGTCCTTGCTGGAAATGATGCGGCAGGCCATGTCGGAAGCGGCAATCTCGAATGTCGCGGTCTGGCGCGAGGACGGCTCGCGCCCGAGATTCTGGACCCGGACCCCCGCGGCGGCGAACAGGTTCTCGTCCGACTTGTCGGGAAGCGGCGCGATGTTGTTCGGGCAAGTGATTGCCATCTTCGCGTCCGTCCTGAAGACACCCTGTCCGGTGACTGTCAGAAGCCCTGGCGTCGGATGTCCCTTGATCAACTGCGGGTTTCCGGAGCATTGGACCGAGGAACCGTCGAAATCCTCCTCGAAAGCGCGTTGGGAAAACTGCAGTCGGCGGACCACGCCGCGCAGGTCCAGCGGACCGGCGACTTTCACAACCGAGTCGGCCGCGCCGGTAACGATCCTGATCGCGATGACATTGGTCCCTTGTTTGAGCCGGACGGTCTTAACGTGGTTGTCGATCTCGACCGCCGATGGGGCGTTGCCTGACGCGGAGACATCGAAAACCGGCTCGCCGTTGAGATAGTACTGCATCGCCCCAGCGGCGCCGGCGCCGACCGTCATTTCGCAGTCGTACTTGCCCTCGATGCGCCCCACCGCCCACGCGCATCGGTTCGGGCCGGGACCGGCCAAGGGCGCGAAATCCAGCGTGTTGGAGATCAGATTCACCGTCTCGCCTTTTGCACCGCCCAGCGCGTCGGGAATCGCTTGCAGTTGTGCCGGCGACGGTTTGAAGTCCTCGGGGACGGGACCGAAGATCGTCCAGGATTTTGGTAGACGGTTGTCGCCGACGATTGTCGCCGGCCGGATGTCGAGGGTCAAATTGCAGATCTGGATCTCCGCCCCCATCTTGCCACCGATGGCGAGCGTGACGGCGCGAGTTTCGCAGGCGTGGCCGTTGTCGATGGGAATCGTCAAGACGTGCGGCTGCCAAGTCTCGGAGAGGGCAAACGGCGAACTGACGATCACCCCGTTCCACTGGCCCTTTTCGCCCCAGCGGTAAAACGTCGCCCAGGCCAGCCCTTTCCCCTTCGCCAGCAGCGAAATGCGGCCGATGGAGCCGGAGCGGGCGGAGAACTTTGCACGGGTCTGGATGGCGCCGCCGTCGTCGCCAAGGACGTCGGTGATGCTCAATGCCGTGTTGCCGTCGCAGGCGTTGGGGATGGTCTTGACGGTCGGGAACGGTTTGTAGCCGCTCCATTCGTGCATGACCCAGGCGTCGGGGAAACCGCCGGGCGTTGGGGATCGAAAGCGACCGTTGACGTCGATCTCCTCCGCCAAGAGCGAATCGCATACCAGAGCGATCAGCAACGAGAACAGGGTGAACAGGGTGGTTTTCATGGATGTGTCGTCCTTGCCCGTTGATCGGGGATTCAGCTTGCCTCAAGGAGAGTTCCAGGAATGACGCTAGCGGAGGTAGCTTGGCGAAACAAGCTGAGCAAGGAAGAAATCGCCGAGATCGAGGACCGGTGCGAAGCCTGGATCTCTGCTGTCCGCTCGGACGCGGCGGCGCAGCGGAGTCCGGTGTCGTCCGTCCGCAGATCCCACGTCACCGATTCAGCCGCCACGAGGGCCGTGAGTGCCATAACGAGCAATACTTTCATGCGCGTCTCCTCTCTGTTCGAAACGATCGCCACCGTCACGCCCCGTTTGCCGACTTTGCACCGCTACGGCAACGGCGGCCCATGTCAATCAACAGAAGGGTGGCACGTTGCCACGCTTCGCGGTATCCTGGGCGCCTGCCGCAGTGAGCATGACAAAAGGTCGGCAGCAACCGGAGAACATCGCAGGAACGTCCCTGCAGTCCTGGGTTGAAAGGAGAATTGGATCATGATCGGTTTTGGGGCGAACATGGTGGGATTACGAGGCAGACGGCCGCTGGCCGGTGCCGGACGATGCCTGGGCCTTGCGGTGTTGCTTCTGATGGCTGTGCCGACGGCGTCGCACGCTGGCGACTGGCCGACCTACCGATATGACAACGCCCGTAGCGGGGTGACGGCGGAGACGGTCAAGCTGCCGCTGACGCAATGCTGGGTGTTCCAGCCGCGGCATGCGCCGCAGGCGGCTTGGAGCGAGCCGAATCCGCGGCCGGTCGGCGGCTGGTACGGGCAGACCGAGCTGCGTCGCGTGCATTTCGACGACGCTTTTCACGTCACCGTGTCCGGCGGCGCCGTCTATTTCGGCTCGTCCGCGGACGGCAAAGTGGTGTCGTTGGACGCCGCTACCGGCCGAGAACGTTGGAGCACGCTGACAGGCGGGCCCGTGCGGCTGGCGCCGACCATCTGGCAGGACAAGGTGTACTTCGGTTCCGACGACGGCTTCGTCTACTGCCTGCGGGCCGGCGACGGCGACGAGCAATGGAAGTTCCACGCGGCCCCGGACGAGCGCAAGGTGCTGGGCAGCGGCAAGATGATCTCGCTGTGGCCCGTCCGCACCGGCGTGCTGGTGGATGACGGCACCGCTTACTTCGGAGCCGGCATTTTCCCGGCCGAAGGCGTGGCCATGTTCGCCGTCAACGCGGAGGACGGCAAGCTGACGTGGCGCAATGACTCCTGTGGCGAAGCGCCCCAGAGCCGGATGTCGCCGCAGGGTTACCTGCTGGCCTCGAAAGACCGCCTGTTCGCTCCGCTGGGCCGCGTGTCGCCGGCGGCGTTCGACCGCCAGGACGGACGCCTGCTGTACGAGGCCTATGCCGAACACATCATCGGCGGCACCCATGCCACGCTGGCCGACAACCAGGTGTTCACCGGGACCGAGCAGATGATCGGCTTCGACCAGGAGAACTTCCGTGCGCACTCCAGTTGGTTCTGGGGCCATCAACTGATCGTGACGCCCAACGCCTTCTACACGGCGACCGGGCGCGAGCTGTTCGCGGTCAACCGCGAGGCCTATGCGGCCGCCAGCCTGCGCCGCAAGGGCCTGCTGGATCGTCAACGCGACCTGAACACGCAAGTCCAGCGAGCCAGACGCGGCCCGGAAGCGGCGCTCAAGGCACTGGAAAAACAACTGGACGACGTCAACTCGCAGCTGAAGGAAACCGACAGCCGAATCGCCGCGGGCCAAATGTGGCGTGTGCGCTGCGATTGCTCCGAAACGCTGGTCATGGCCGGCAACGTGCTGCTGGCCGGCGGCGAGCGGAAGGTCTTGGCGTTCGACGCCGCGTCGGGCGAAGTGCTGTGGACGGCCGAGATCGACGGCAAGGCCCGCGGCCTGGCCGTCGCCGACGGGCGGCTGTTCGTCAGTTCCGACAGCGGTGCGATCTACTGCTTCGGCGCGGAAGGCTCGCCGACGGCCGGCGTGGTGCAGCCGACGGTCAGCGCGTCGCCCTTCCCGGCGGACGAACGGACTCCTGTCTTCGCAGCGGCGGCCGAGCACATCGTCCGCACCACCGGAATCAAACGCGGCTATTGCCTCGTCCTCGGCTGCGGCACAGGCCGGCTGGCCTACGAGTTGGCGAAGCGGACGGAACTGCAGATCTGCGGCATCGAGCCTGACGCTCAAAAGGTCCAGGCCGCCCGCCGGGCGCTGGATGCCGCGGGGCTGTACGGAACCCGCGTGCTGGTCGAGCAGGGCGAGTTGTCGCAGGTTCCGTTCTCCGACTACTTCGCGAATCTGGTGGTTTCCGAAGAGCCGCTCACATCGGGACAATTGCCCCGCGACGCTCCCGAAGCGTTCCGCCTGCTCAAGCCGCTGGGCGGCACGATTTGCATCGGCCAACCCGCGGCAGTCGGCGGCAAGGTGAAGCCGCTGCAGGCCGCGGCGATGCGGCAGTGGCTGGCCGAAGCGGAAATCGAGGGCGGGAACATCTCCGAAGAAAACGGCGCATGGCTCGAGTTCCGTCGCGGGCCGCTACCGGGCGCCGGCAGCTGGACTCATCAATACGCGGAGCCGGGCAACACGACCTGCAGCGACGATGAACTGGTTCGCTGCCCGTTGGGCCTGCTGTGGTTTGGCAGACCCGGACCGACGCAGATGGCCGAGCGGCACTTGCGGGCCGCGGCTCCGCTGGCCATCAACGGCCGCCTGTTCGTCCTGGGCGAAGGCATGGCGGACCGGGTGGGAGTGGGCGAGAACTCGGTCATGGCCTACGACGCCTACAACGGAGTGGAACTCTGGGAACGGAAGATCCGCGGGGCCCTGCGCGTCAGCGTGACCCACGATGCGGGCAACTCGGCAGCCAACGCCGACAGCCTGTTCGTGGCTGTCGGGGACGAGTGCTTGCGGTTCGACGCCGCTACGGGCGAGACGAAGCGTACCTACAAAGTGCCGGCGGCGGACGATGGCACCCCGCGCCGCTGGGGCTACGTCGCCGTGGTCGGCGACGTGCTGTACGGCTCGCGCACGGCGGAGGGCAGAACGGCCGACTGTGTTTTCGCGCTGGATCTGGCCACGGGCCAACTGCGCTGGAAGCACGAGGCCAAGGACATCGGCCAGGGCTCGATCGCCATCGGCGACGGGCGTCTGTACTTCGCCGGCCCCAACGTGACTGAGGAACAACGCACGGAGGCGCTGGCGGAGCAGGTCAAGCAGGTGCATCGACTGAGCGACGCCGAGCGCGCCGCACTCTTGAAGAAGCTCGAAGCGGCCGCCGTCTACCGTGTGGTGGCCCTGGATGCCGCCACGGGAAACAGACTGTGGGAGAAGCCCGTCGAGATCACGGGGGCCAGCGGCGGCAACTACTTCTGCTCGCTGGGCGCGATCTGCCACAACGACGTGCTCGTCCTGTTCGGCGTGTTCCTCGACGGCCACTACTGGACGCAATTCATGGCCGGGCAGTTTGAATCGCGGCGCGTGGTCGCCTTGTCCGGCAAGGACGGCGGACTGTTGTGGGACCAACAGATCGGCTACCGCGTGCGGCCGGTGGTGATCGGCGACACGCTGCACGCCGAGCCGTGGGCCTACGACCTGCGGACCGGCCAACAGCGGACGCGGGTCCATCCAGTCACGGGGCGCGAGGAACCCTGGCAGTTCGCCCGGCCCGGACACCACTGCGGCTGCCCTGCCGCGGCGCCTCATGCCTTGTTCTTCCGCTCCCTGACGCTGGGCTGGTACGACCTGGACAACGATTTTGGCACACAGCATTTCGGCGCTCAGCGGCCGGGCTGCTGGATCAATTTCATTCCGGCCAACGGCCTGCTGATGGTGCCCGAAGCCAGTTCGGGTTGCATGTGTCCATTTCCGAACATGTGTACCGTGGTCTTCAAGAGCCGCGAGGAGAACCGGCAGTGGGCGTACTTCAGCCAGCCGGGGCCCATGACGCCGGTCAAGCGACTGGCGCTGAACCTGGGAGCGCCCGGCGACCGCAAGGACGCCTCCGGCGGCCTGTGGCTGGGCTATCCCCGGCCCGCCGGGTCGCTGGTGCTGCCGCTGCAAATCGGCGTCACGCTCTTCCCCGGCGGGGGCTACTTCAATCATGACGCCGCGCGGCGGAAGATCGAGGACGCGGCCAAGCCGTGGCTGTACTGTTCGGGCGTGCGGGGCCTGCGGCAATGCACGATCCCGCTGCTCGAGCCGGCCGACGGACGGGCGCGGTACACCGTCCGGCTGGCGTTTGCCGAGTCGGACGATGACGCCGCCGGCAAGCGGGTCTTCGACATCAAGCTCCAAGGCAAGATCGTGGCCGAGAAGGTCGACGTCGGCCAGCAGGCCGGCGGCCGGAACAAGCCGCTGGTCAAGGAGTTCCAGGGCCTCGACGCAGACCGGGAACTGGCGATCGAATTCGTCCCCGCGGCCGCCAACCCGGCACCCGATCAGTTGCCAAGCCTGCAAGGCATCGAAGTCGTGCGCGAGCAGGTGCTGACGCTCGGCTTTGCCGTGCCGTCCTTCCTGCTCAGCAATGTCCAGCCGGAGCAGGCGGGGGAGGTCGTGATTGCGAACCACAAGGAAGGTGATTTCGCGGGTACGCTCCGCATCGAGGCTCCGTCTGGCTTCGCCGTCACGCCGGCCGAGACGCAAGTCCGTATCTCCTCGGGCCAACGCACCACCTTAGCGCTGAAGGCTGTTCTGGGCGACAAGGCCGCGCCTGGAAAACACCGGGTCACGTTCAAGCTGCTCCGGGCTGACGGAACGGTCGAGAGCGACCGGCGGGCCGAGTTGGAGCATCTGGGAGACCTGCGGCGCGTCGTTCTGCAAGCCGTCGAGGATACCCACGCCAGCCAGTCTTCACCGGGGACGAACCACGGGGAAAGCAAAGGCCTGAACGTCGACGGCGGCGACGCCAAAATGGGCGATCACCACCACAGCATCGCCTACCTCAAGTTCCGGGTCGCGGTCGACGGCAAGCCGCGTTCGGCCACGCTGCGGCTGTACAACCGCGACAATCCCTCGAACGATTCGGGACAAGTCCGCCTGGTGACGGAGCCGTGGAGCGAGAGCGGCGTCACGTACCAGGCCCGGCCCAAGCTGGGAGACATCGTGGGGAAGATCGGCCCCGTCGCCGAGAACCAAGTAATCGAGATCCCGCTCCAACTCGCGTTGGAAGCAGGCCAGGAGTTGAGCCTGGCCCTCGATCCCACCAGCTGCGACGGCCTCGGCTACCTCTCCCGCGAAGCCGGCAAGCCGCCGGAACTCGTGGTTGAGTACATTAAATGACGTCATGAGTGTCCACAATGTGTGACGACGTGACAAGTTCGTCCAGCGTCAAAAAACACTTGGAGTTGGGCGGACCCGAAGTGCCATCCCTACCCCGCTCCCGAGCAGCCAAGGAGGCTCGCGATGTTCAATTCCAATCGGCGTGATTTTCTGAAATCGTCGGCCACCGCGGCGGGCGCCTCGCTGCTCTTCGGAGCGGCCGTGGGTCAAGCGGCGGAAGACCAGGGCGGTGAGGCGAAAGCCAAGAGCCCCTTCACGCTGGCGACCATGCCGCGGATCGACGTGCATACACACATCGGCAACACCTGGAAGGCTCTGGACGACGTGATGGAGCTGCGCAAGGCAATCCGTCAGCGGCTTGACGCGGACCTGGCCATGTGGTTCAGCCTGGGCTCCGCCGATCCGCCCGACATGGACGAGCTGCGCAGACGATACCAGGGCCGCATCCAGTTCTGCATCAGCGACTTCAAGCTCAAGCTGGGAGGGCCGTTCCGCTTCTCGCCCCAGGAGCTGGTCGACTGGCAGAAGCGGGGCGTGGTGGGGTTCAAGTTCTATCCGGGCTGGAACCCGGGCATCCAGATCGATCGGGCGTCGAACGAGCCCGTCTTCAGCAAGATGGAGGAGATCGGCTTGGTGGCCGCCTCGCCGCACGTGACCAACCCCTGCGGCACGTTCGGCCGCCGCACGGAGTGGTTCCAGGAGCCGGTCGAGTTCTGGCGGCAGCAGCGAGCCTGGGAGAACGTGCTCAAGAAGCACCCGCGGATGGTCGTAGTCAACGCCCACATGCTCTGGCTGTGCTACTCGGACGAGCAGTTGGACTGCCTGCGCTACATGCTCAGCACGTATCCCAATTTGAACGTCGACCTGGCCACGACGGCCGTCTTCCTGCACGCCGTGGGGCGCGACAACCTGCGGTCGTTCATGATCGAATACGCGGACCGCATCCTCTTCGGCACCGACATGGCCAGCCAGTGGTTTGTGCCCGTGCTCGACAAGCAGTTTCCCGAGGTTCGCGACAAGGTGCCGCAGTACCAGCGGTACTTCGATCTGCTGGAGACCGACAAGGAGCTACCCAGCGGCATCCAGGACGAATCCAAGCTCCGCGGCTTGGCCCTGCCCCAGGAAGTCCTGGAGAAAATCTACTTCCGCAACGCCATGCGCATCTACCCCCACGTCGCCGCGGCGCTGAAGCAACTGGGCTACTTCGGTTAGCGCCGTTCGAGGAGTAACTGTCCGGTTTTCCCCGTGGCGTAAGCTTCCAGCTTGCGGTCGATGGTAGCACCGCAAGCTGGAAGCTTACGCCACTTGTTTCTCGAACGGTGCTGAGAAGACGACCGGCCGGTCTCAGACGCTCTCGGGCAGGAACACGGGGCCGTCGGTCAGGTCGAGGGGCGTACGCACCCCGTTGCTTCACCAGACTTCCCCGGCTATGCTCGGGCCCGTGGTCGGGAATCAGGTTTGGTCGGGAATCAGATTTCCTATCACTTGGTTGTGTCCCCGGGGCTGGCGAGTAGCTTCAACCGCAAAGGAGAAAGACCGCAATGAAGACATCCTTGACACGACGCGATTTCGTAACGACGGCCGCCGTCGGCGCAACGGCGCTGACCTTCACGGCGCACAGCTACGCCCGTATCACGGGCGCCAACGATCGGATCCGGATTGCCCAGATCGGTTGCGGGGGGCGCGGGCGGCTGGCGCACATGGACGGCGTGCATAAGCACGACGCGGAGCAGAACGCCGAGTTTGTCGCCGTGAGCGATCCCTGGCGGCTGGCCCGCGAAGAAGCCGCCGCGATGTGCAAACAATGGTACGGCACCCAGGTGAGGCAATTCTCCAGCTACCGCGACATCCTGGCCTGCAAGGATGTGGACGCCGTGATGATCGCCTCGCCGGACCACCACCATGCCATGCAGTTGGAAGCCACCGCCAAGGCCGGAAAACACGTTTACGTCGAGAAGCCGATGGCGAGAAACATGCAGGAGCTTACCGCCGCGGTCGACGCCGTCAAGGCGGCGAAGATCGTCGTCCAGGTCGGCACCCAGACCCGCAGCTTGCCCGTGATGACGGGCTGCCACGAACTCTGGAAATCCGGCCTGTTGGGCAAGGCTTCTCGCATCGAACAATGCCGTAACAGCGAAAAGCCCTATTGGTACGGCTACGTCAAGGCCCACCTGCCCAAGTCGGCCGACGTCAAGCAGGGAGACGTCGACTGGAAGGAGTTCCTGGGCAACGCTCCCCAGCGGCCGTTTTCCGCCGACGTCCTCACCGGCTGGTACGGGTATCTCGATTACACCGACGGTCCGGTGACCAATCTCGGCTGCCATTTCATCGATCTGTACAACTACATCACCGGCGCGCAGTTCCCCGCCAGTTGCGTCTCCAACGGCGGCATCTTCACCTGGAAGGACGAACACCATTTCACCTGCCCCGACCACGTCGAGGCTTTGTGGGTCTACCCCGAAGGCTTCATGGCCGCCTACTCCAGCAACCTCGGCAACAGCGGCGGCAGCCGCACCCGCTTCTTCTGCGAAAAGGGCCAGTTGGTGCTGGACAACCTGAGCGCGCCGAACTACACGGCCGAAGGCGGTCCGAAACGCGACGGAACGATACGCGGCGTCAACGACGTGAAGCCGATCGACACGCCCGACCATTTCCTCGACTGGCTCCAGTGCCTGCGCTCCGGCAAGCCGACCCGCGCGCCCATCGAGGCCGGCTACCTGCACTCGGTCGTCGGCCTCATGGCCGTCGAGTCCTACAGGAACGGCTATCGCACCACTTACGATCCCCAGACCCGCACCATCAGCAAGGCCTGACCATGTCTATAGACAAGCAAATCACGAGGCGGCGGATGCTCCAGTTCGCGACTACCGGCACATCGGGCGCGATCGCCGCGACTCTGTTTCGGCAACCAGCCCACGGTGCGAACGTATTCGCCGATGCAGGTGCGGCCCCGGACCCGAGGGTTCAAGGACCGTTTCTGATCCTGTCGACACCCTTCACCGCCTCGGGCGCCGTGGACTTCGACGCGCTGGCCCGTGAGGCCTGCTACGTCGATTGGTGCGGGTGTCCGGGCATGATCTGGCCGCAGTCGGGCGACAGCGTCGACCTGCTCACGACCGACGAAAAGCTGAACGGCATGGAAGTACTGGCCAAGACGGCTCGCAAGCTGAGCACGACCGCGTTGTGCCTGGGCGTGCAAGGCCGGGACACGGCCGAAATGCTCAAGTTCGCCGAACACGTCGAGAAACTGGCACCGCCGGCGATCATTTCGCGACCGCCGGACTCGGGCAAAACGGAAGCCGATTTGCGCCAGTACTACCATGCCCTGGCGGCGGTCACGAAACGGCCCGTCTTCATCCAGACGACGGGCGGAGTGGCCTACAAGGGGCCCATCCCGTCCGTGGACCTGCTGGTCGAACTCGCCAAAGCCTTTCCCAACTTCGGCTACGTCAAGGAGGAAGCAGGCAATGTCATCGCGCGCACACGTGCCCTGCTGGCAGCCAAACCGCCGATCCGACGTGTCTTCAGCGCCCGCGGAGGATTCGGCTGGCTTTACGAGTTGCGACTCGGCTCGGAAGGACTGATTACCGAGCGAGCCATCTACGCCGACGTTCTCACCCGCATCTGGCAACTGCACCAAAGCGGCTCGGATCCGGCGGCCCTTCGGGATGCGTACAGCAAATTCCTGCTCATGCTCAACCTGAATAGGACCCACCCCGGAAGCGACTTGCGCGGGATTCAGTTGTACCTCTGGAAGAAACGTGGCGTGTTCCAGACGATGGTCTCGCGTCACTACGGGCCCGGGGGAACCATGCCCCCGTCGCCCATCTACTCGGATCTGGCGCTGAGCCAAGAGGAGATCGCGGAAATCGAGGACCGATTTGAAGCGTTGAAGCCGTACCAACAGTCAGGCTCGCCCAGTTTCGCCGCGGCCGTCCAGTAGTTTCACCGTTCGGTTCCCGCTGCGCGGGCTTCTGCTACGACCTTGGCGTTTACACGGTGCCCCGGGACTGCCTGAGCCCAGGGCCGGACGCGTCGAAGGTCACGGCTCCTTGTTCAACTCGATCGTGAGCGACATCGGAGCTCGTCCGGCGGTGTTCTTCCTGGCGTGGAACTTAAAATCGCACTCCATTCCCGACACGGCCTGGGTTTGGCCTGGCCCGATGGCGAGGGTGATGGTGGTTGGCCCGTCCTTGTTGATCCTGCTTTGCACGAACTCACGCAGCTTGCTCGCCTGGTCCGGGAACTGGACAACGTCGCCAACGCGGATCGAGGATGTGTGGAGACGCAGCACCTCCAGCGACTGCGCCTGGCGGCCGAAGGTGAAGTTGACGTTGCCGCAGGATGTGTAGTCGGTGATCACACCGTCGCCTTTGGCGTCGCGAAGGGCGTTGTACGTGACCTTGGTGAGGTCCGGGTTTGTGCCAAGCCCCAGCACCTCCAACTCGATCGGCCGGCCCGGCGCCCATCCGGGCATGCCGTAGAGTTTGTGGTTCTGGGCCACCACCCCCGCGAGGCGCGCTCCGATCACTTTGCGGCCAGCGGGCAGCGGCGGCAGGGCGAATTGGACCAGGGCCAGGTGGCCGGCGTCGATGGTCTTCCCGGCACCGGTGAGGTCGGGATGGTAGCGGCGGTTCCGGATGTAGAGTTGGTTCGCGGCCGCGTCGCAATAGGTGTCGGGGTTCGAGCTGTCGACGAAGGCATCATCGACCAGCTTGGCGGAGAGTTCCATCGTGTCGCCCGGCGCGGTGCAGGGCCGTGTCGCAGGCTGTGTGCTGACCACCGTAGTCGTCGAATAGCTGACGGAGTCCATGACGATCTGGCCGGTCTTGCTGGAGTCGTTCCACTCCAGCAGGGTCAGCGGCATGCGGGGTGGATGCACGGAGGTCTGCGAGTCTTTGGTCACCCCGTTGATCGAGACGCGGGCGCCCTTGGCGTCCCAGTAGAACACAACCACATCCCCCTTGACCAGCTCGGGCGCGACGACCGGGCCGGTGTGGACCGTGGTGCCGCTTCGAACGTGAAAGTGCCAGCCGGTGCCGCTGTTCTTGAGGATGAGGTACGGGTCGCCGTCGTCGATGTCGCCCAGGCCAAAGAGCCCCTGCGAACTGGCGGAAGGCCCGCCGATGACGAACTTGAAGTCACCGTGCAGGAACATCGCGGAGGACGTGAGATCGGACTCGTTCAGGATGACGCCGCCGCGATCCACGGCGGCGATGCCCCCGCGCCACCATCTCGCCCGGTCGAGCGTGGTGCTCGGCCACGTGAAATCGTCGTAGACGACGTATTCGGCCCCCAACGCGCAGCGGCTCCCCATGCCCGCCGCCATCACGAACAACACACGGAGAATCTGCTCTTTCATGGCGTTTGCCTACCTCCACCTGAATGCTCTGCTCGCGATGGCTCACTCGCCCGACGATCGGCGCAACGACTCCAGTTCGATGGCGGCATAGGCCCGGCGTTTTTCCTGGAAGTAGCTGTATTCGGCCTTTTCCGCATCGGTCCAGGTGTTGTGCTGCGTGTAGGAACCGCAGAACGGAATAAGCAGGTCTAGCCAGCAGGCGAACGTGCGTTTTTCGTTCTCGCTGACTTGCACGCCGTAATGGGCGGGCTCGAAGTAATCCATGATCTTGCTCTTGCAGGCCCCCGTGTGGTACGGTGGGAGCGGCCCGGTGCGGCTGCGGGGCTTCAACCACGTCATCCACGGGTTCTTGTCGGGGTTGCCCGAAGTGGTGATCGTGACGTACGACTGCGTGTAGGCGCGCTTGGGATCCACTTGTCCGACGCCAAGCAGCTTCACGCACTCCGGCCGGGCCACCTCTCCGGTCAGGCTGAGCTTGCTTTTCTCGATCTGCGACTCGTTGTGGCAACTCACGCAGTGCCGATCGAAGATGGGCTGGATCTCCTGCACGTAGCTGAAGCCGTCCACCGGCGCGTTCGGGTCGAGGGATCGAGGGGCGTTAACCCCACTGCTGTCCACAACTGAGATTTACGTAAGTCGTGGCAGGCGTCATACTTTGCGAGACCACGGAGGTCAAATTTGAGCCCTCAGCTTGGACGCAAAGGAGGATGTCATGGAAGGCTTCGACAAGG
>Ga0209613_1000248_pt1 | contig 71030 bp, 97 predicted proteins | sample BioC13SIPDNA_2_FD_185747 | JGI IMG/M metagenome (GOLD analysis project Ga0209613, IMG submission 185747) | Anaerobic biogas reactor microbial communites from Washington, USA - Biogas_R2_A C13 SIP DNA (SPAdes) (version 2) | ecosystem: Engineered > Bioreactor > Anaerobic > Unclassified | place...
AAAGTACTCGTGTGGTTTGTTCAAACACTGTCTAAGTGGCTCAGCTATAATCACTTCGGTCACCTTGTTCACATGACTTTCTACTGTGTCTTCCATCTCAGCAAACAGTACAAAGTCCGTCATCTGCTGAACTGTTTCCTCAGTCCACAACCCATCACGGACAGCATAACCACCATATTCTTTGACCAGCTTTAACATGCCACCCTGAAGACCACAACTGAAGCAGTGCACTCCAGAAATCCCTACACTTTCTCTAATGCCAAAGGACGGATGCCTGTCTATACCACTGGCATGTGTCCATTTAGCCAAAGGGCAAGTGGTCATTATCCACTCGCCCGTTCTTCTTGTTTCCGTTATCCCCATCTGCTGGAGAACATACTCTATACTACGTCTGTTCATGCATTAACCCCCCTATACAGTCACTGCCAATTTACCATTCGAAATCTTCGTGAGCTGGCCAGCATACTTTAAAATCTTCTTCCGTGCATAGAACATCTGCTTCTCAGACAAACTACCTCTTTTCTGTATCTGCTCGGCAAGGGACGAAAGAAACTTAGCGTCAACTCCACTGAAGCCCACGCCGTTGTGCTCTATTGTTACTTCAGCACTGCGTTCTTCAGCGGTCTGGAGTGAGTAAATCACAACTAAACCTCTCATTACAGCCTTGTCACTCTTCATCAGTAACTCCTTAATCTCTTCCTTCTTCCAGACTTTCTTCTCTTCCATTCCTACGACCTCCTCTTATACTCATCTTATTCACATCTTTTACCAAGCAGTGGCTTCATCGGCATTTCTTGACCCTCCTTTGTGTTTTTTGTTTTCTTTTATCTTAACATATAATGATGTCTTTGTCAATAACTGAGAACCAGAAAGTCCAGATTTTACCAAGAAATTAGAGCAAAAAACAAGGCATGCCTTTCAGTGCTATGCCATTACTTAAAACCGCAGGATTTTATCCTCAATGTCTTCTGGCAGGAACGAATCATCATCTGAGGTTACCAGTACCCCAAACTCCATTCTCCGCAAATCCCAGTGAAGTGTGAAGTCCTTCGGCTCACCCTCCCTTATCTTGAGCATCCGTACCCGCATTTCGTTGTTCATTTCCATATCCCTTGTCCTGAACAAACCAAGTACCACATCTGCATCCTGACCTATGCTGTCGCTGAAACCAAGGTTCGATAACGTTACTTTATCCATCTTGACCTCGTCTGCGGCTCGATTGAACTGTGTCGTTGCAATAACAGGTATCTTCTTGCTCTGGGCCAACTTCTTGAGTCCTCTACTTATATTCGAGATACTCTCCCAGCGGCTTGTGCTTCTTCCATCGTCAGACAGCAGGTACATACCGTCTATCAATACTATGTCTGGCCTATATAGGTCTATCTTATTTGCTACGGACAGTATTCCTTTGACATCCTGTGTCACATCCATCTGCACTTCACTCTTCATCTTTGCGAGTCCTTCAAAGTACCTCTTCTCCAGTGCGTCTGGTAGCAACCCTGCTCTCAGTTCTTTGTATGGCAACTTAAAGTGCACTGCATCAAACCTCTGCATAATCTGCCCATTTGACATTTCATTACTTACGAATAATACCTTCAACTTTGCTGAACATAGATACTCTGCCAATATTGTCAACATGAACGTCTTGCCTACGCCCGGGCGTGATACTATTGCTACGAAGTCTCCTGCGTGCAATCCCATCGTTGCCTCATTCAAAACTCCCCACGGAGTCGGGTGTCCATCCATACCTCCTACGTTCTTTAACCTCAGATACCTTTCCTTCCTTACGTCTATTGTTCCCGCTATCGAGTCGTCTCTCGTGGGTACTACATCTACTGTCAGGTCTGCTATACCTGCTTGCAACTCTGCCAATCCTTCCAGTGGCTTCATTACAAGTATCTTTGCCCCATTCATCAAGAGCCGTGCTCCCTGTGCTCGTACATAATTCTCAGTCATCTTATCTAAGTAGTACTCAGCCGGCTCCTTTGCATATGACAACTTCAATTCTGGAAACGCTTCCTCTACAATCTCAAGAGACGGTACTTTCGTATACTTAGCGTAGAAATCCACAATATATCGAAAACACCGTCTGCATTCTGCGTCCTGAAACAAGTCCTCCGTTACCTTCCTATCCATGACCGTATTCCAGTCATCGCTGAACAGTACACGTGCCAATATTGCTTTTTCTGGTATCACTAACCATTACCCCCTCTATAGCATCTTCTGTAATTGCTTTGCCCTCTCTTCCCTAAAGTCAAAACCTGTTACATTAATCGGTATCATACTTTCCTTCAGCAAGGCAGAGAAATCCTCGCTATACAACTTTTGCAGGTCTCTCGGATGTACATTACCAGTCAGTATCGTTGTACGTACTTTCTGAACCCTGCTCCGCATCATAGACTCAATCGTATTCTCTGCATACCCACTGCTTGTTCGATATTCTTTACCAATATCATCAAGTACCATCAGGTCAACCATTTCAAGCCTTGCTTCTATGCTTGTACCCTCCTCAAAAACTTCCTTATTTAATAGTCGTGTTTTGAGCCGCCCAGACTCCTCAAAGAAAACTGTGTACCCATAACGTAACGCTTCTTTTACTATAATAGCAGTCAAGCTTGTCTTTCCTGTGCCATTTTCAAGAGACCACAAGTACAAGCCTACCCCTTTCTCGAGCATATCTGGCAGATTCTCCAAGTACTTAGAAATCCGCCCCTTGTACGCAAGCTCATCTGGCACTGCACCCATAGAGGCATCCCAGTAACGCTCAGGCAGGTTTGCCCGTCTTACGTCACCCATAGTCAATTTCCTCTTCTCATTACCAATTATACGCCCCATTCGTTGTCTACAACCCCTTTACTATTTACTTCAGCGGTTGTGCTAAGCTGTTCCTGCAAGTAACCACGGAAACCAAACAGCATTCCTACCGTTGGCACTCCTATCAGGTTGCATTCTCTTCGAAACTTAGCCCAATTTCTAAATGTCCAGTCTATACCAATCTTTACATTATCATAGCCATAATGGTCGATAAGCTTTTTCATTAAGTTCCTGTCCTTAGCCAAGTCAAGTGGTGCTGTACCCCCAAACGTACTCTGAAACTCCTGTGCAAAGTACTTAACCAGTGTATTCGAGTTCTGTGCTACTTTGCGTGGTTTTCCCTCTTTCTTTTCCCTAACTGCTTTACTTCGTTCTGCGGTCTTCTTTACCAAGGCATTAATGTCGGTTTTACCAGTAGGAGTCCCTACAAACTTACTCTCTTTACTCAGTGCCTGTGCTTTATCTACCTGTGCTGTGGTAGTTGATGAGCGAAGCGAATCATATGTAGTCTCCTGCGTAATTTCTGTTGTAATCTCTGTAATAGATTCAACATTTTGTTGAATGTTGATTTCACTATTTGTCGAATATAGATTCGACATTTGGTGCATAGGGTCATTTTGACTTATCAGTTTATCTGTTTCGTGCATTGCTTCTTTAGCTTGATGCTCTTGCCATAGCTTCTCCAATGCATCAAAATTTACTCGGTAATGCAGAGTCCGTGGTATCCGTGCATACTTCTCTTCAAGTACACCTAACTCCTTCAGTATCTTACGTGCTCCTTCCTGTTCTCGTCTAGTCAGACCTGTTTCCAGTTCCATATCTTCAGCAGACTTGTAAACCCATCGGTTTTTCTTATCTTGTTGCTTCCCTTCCCAGTAACATAGTTGACTTAAAAACAACGTAGCTTTTGTGCTGTTCGTAATCTTGGTCAAGTTCGGGTAGTACGCATTTGCTCGCCCTATACTTGTCATCAGGTCTCCAAGTTTCATATGAGACCACCTCCAAGCGAAAACAGGCGTGCTTTATCAAAGGTGTTATCTGTATCTACTACTCTTACATAATCATTTTTGACAAGTAGTCGTATCAACCTTCCTATTGTACTTGTGCTAAGGAACGGCATTTCGTCATGTATCTGATTAACAGTCAGTCTTGCCCAACGTATTCCGTACTCATCTACTACACCATCTCGCTTTATCAATCCTGCTACAACAGTCAGCAGTACTGCTTGCTTTAAACCAACCTGCTCAGCTAACTTCGAATTGACCACAATGGGAGGCTCGTCCAGTATCTCTCTATGGTTCAACCGCAAACACCCCCTCTTCAACATAGGACTCAGGTGTTACAGTCTGAATAACCAACCCACTCTTTGATAACTCCTCTTTCAACAAACCACGTCTCTTCAAAATCCTGTTCAGCTCAAACTTTATCAAGCTAGAACTACTTCGACTTTCCAACCGTGCCAGCATTTCCAAAGCTTGTTTCTCTTCTTCTGAAACGTATGCGAACACCATCGGAAGTTCTTTTTTCCGCATATGCAGTTACCCCCTTGAATTTTTTGGTTGTATACTTTTATTCTATCAAGGGGGCATTGCATATGTCAAGCAATGTACTAGTGTAGTACTTACACGTATCTATGTTCAATAGTCCAGAGCAATGCTATAGCAATGGTCTCTTCTCTAATCTTACCTGCGTAGCACACCTCTTCTATGCGTATCTCATACAACCAGCTATCGCCCGTAATCGCCTTGCTTGCTGTTAGCCTATAATCCAAGCCGTGCTCTTCTATTGTGGCTAACAATTGGTCAGCACGAGGAATCCAGATACAGTTTTCTGGTTCGCTTTTAACTATTCTTGTGTCACAAGCAAGCACCGATGCATTAAAGGTACGATAATTCCCTCTCCAGTAGTAACGGTCGCCCTCTTCTGGTTTCCACACAAGCCCTGCTTCCTTGAGTTCTCTTGCCAGTTCTACACTAATCATTTTTGTTCCCCCTATCTGTTGGTTCATAGCTTACTGATAGTTGGTATCCATCAGAGTCATACTCTACAACCTGAAACCAGCGTGGTTTTTCTTTCTTTATTGTCTTTACGTCCATACCCATGCCCTGCTCCAAAAATATAAAAACCTCTTCCCCTTCAATATTTGTCCCCTCGTACACAGAACTCTGGTTTTCACAGATAAACTTCTTGATATTTTCTCTATTGCTAAAGTCTATTACTAATCCCACTGTGATACACCAACCTTCTTCATAAGCTAATCAATCCCTTCCAAAATCGGTTTCCAACAGCCACATCAAAGCAGGAAACCAGATGAACGATGTAACAATTACGACTGTAACAATCTTTGGTAGCAGGGGTCCACTCTGCCATGCCTGTACTATAAGTTCCATTTTGTCCTCCTTTCTTAATCACGACTGATTCGTATGTAGCCTACCAAAACCAAGCTTTAGAACTTCGCTTTCTAGTCCAGTCTAATCCGCTGATAACATCTTATACGTTTGCCTTTCCACCTCTCCCCACCTCCTAAACTCGTATGCTTGATACAGTGCTCATTCTCAAGCGGGAACATGCAGTCAAACGGTGTCTTCGCCGCTGTTTCTCCCTCGTGGTAGAACACAAATGCACCATCTTCTACAACACGCTTTACCTTACCAATCGCACATCTACTACCGTTCTTATACACAACCAACTGACCTTCTCTAAACTTACTCATCTTTGTCCTCCTTACTTAATCATGACTTATTCGTATGTAGTCTACCAAAACCCAGCTTCTGAATCCTTATTCTTACACCTACTTTCATAAAGTTCATAGACTGTTGGGCAATCACTAATTTGCTTGTCTCCTCCTCCCTTTTAACCGAAGCATCCGTGATGGGGCTGTCCGTCTAATCCTCTTCAACACTGACAGTACAAGCCATTTCTGTGCGTCATCCGTCATATGTTTGAACTCACTGTTTTTCTTCTTCCGAATGCATCTTACTTTATCGGTATCAATATACAAGATAACTCCTATGTCTTCGGGTATCTTCTCCTTGACCTTCTCGTACAAATCCTTCGGCATTACGTAGTAGTTCAGGTTCCCGACAAAGTTATGCCCATTCTTACTATTAAAGTCAGCTACTGAGACTTTAATCTCAAAACACGTTAGTAGTATCTTGGCTACTCCAATACACCTAGGCGCACTCCACCTGCAACTAGGTTCATCACAGTACTTAGGAGTCTGTTCTTTCTCGTACCCTTTAGGACAATTCAGCTGAAAGTTCGTGTGGTACGTGTGTGCTATGCATACCTTGCGTATCTCTACATCACCAAAGTACTCACTAACCTTTACACAGTCAATTATTCCGCAGGCGGTAGTTCCGTTCTCAACAGGGACTTCAAAAGCCGTAGACCGTCCTCTTAACTTATTTATCTTAATACCGCTCATTTCTGCTGGGTCATATAAGCGCAGGCATTTTTCTATCTCTTTGGTCAAGTCTGTTTTTGCCAAGGTTTCCCCTCCTCTATTCAATCTTTAAAACAGGTCGGCAAGGTCAAAGCCTATCACTACCGTTGCTTGACTATGCTCGAGCGTGTTATCTGCAAAACCATACAGCAGGTGCGCCAGTTCATGCGCAAGGGTCTGATGCACACGCAGGAGGGCTTGGTAGTCATGGGCTGTTACTGTTGGGTAATCAGGTGCTTGTGCTCTATACTTGTTGAACTTAACTATCCGTCTATCTAGGTAAATCACACCCTCCGTCATCTTACATAATCCTTTTACTGCGTTCTCTTTTCGACTCAGGAGCTGGCCCGTGGTCGTGAGGTACATGTCTTGACGAAGTGTGGCTAAGCGGATGCTTCCTTCTGCTAATCCATAGTGCTTTTCAACTCGTTTCATCAGTGCCAGAAACCGTTCTTCTTTCTTGCTGAGTGGTCCTTCTTTATCAGTGACTGTAACAGTGTCCACAATGTCTGCCAGCTGACCTATCCCAGCCACTCCGTAGTAGTCAAAGGCATAATTGTACAGGCGGTTCTTTGCATACACAACAGTGAACCCAAGATACTCGGCTTTCCGTATCTCCGCTTCATAAATCGCGGCTTCTCCCGCTGGTACATAAACGAGCTTCCGTACTGTCTTGACTAGTTGCTGTAGCAATCCTACGTCCCTCAAAACACGCAAGTGAGGAACCCTGCCAGCATCTTCTATAGCATGGTGCGAGGGTGACCCCACATCTACTGGTGTACCCTCTAACGGAAGCAACTGAACCCACTTCGGGATAGTCACTTCCCCTTCCTGTTTCTCTTCTTCATCTTCATTTCCTGCAAATAGCTCACGTGATACTCCCAAGTATTGGGCGTACTCCTCTACATTGAGGTATTGACGGATACCTTCTTCATACTGGTCGATTTCGTCATCGGTCGCTGTAACAATGAACTCTCTGTACAACTGTTTTCCTGCTTCATCAACTGCCTTGTTCAGGCGAGACCGCTTTGCATCATAGATGAACTCTTTACGGTCAGGGGCTTTGAGTGTAACCATACCCTTCTTTATCAGGACTCTTCCAGTCATTCCTGTAACATAGTCGCTCCTTACAGGGCGGTCTTCATAAAAGTACTCAACTGTACTGTAGCCGTTCTTTGGCCTGAGTACCGCTGAGAACACTTCTGTTTCTATGAGCTTCTCACAATCCTGCTCCACAACTTCAAGCAGTGGCATACTCTTAACCAGCATATCATTGAGCGTAACACACATAGGCAAGATAGCACCCAAGGCTTCAGCTTCTGAACGCAATGAGTAACCATCACTTGCAATCTTTTCACCTACCAGCTCAACAACCATTCCGTCTATCATGTCAAGCCCATCCATTACTTCTATAGCCATATCCTTCGTCTCAATCATCTTGAGCACATCTACAACCAGTGACCAGTCGGCACTTCTGACTCGGACTTCGTCTGCAATCAGGAATACACTGAAGAACCCTTCACCAAACGCCTCATCCTCATTGCCCCATGCTGACGTATTCTTTTCAAAGAGAGCCTGTGGGTCTGAACAACCAACTCCATTGTCTTTTATCACCAACCTGCCGTCTCTGCACACAATATCAATTTTCGTAGCTTTTGCTCTTTGGCAGTTCTGCAAGAGTTCATCAACTACAGTAGCTGAGTCCTTGTACACAACACCTCTTCTGATGTTCATAATATCCCCGGCTATGTTACTCCGCACCTCGACTGTTCTCATCTTATACCCTCCTATCTTAGTACTATGCAAGGTCATCAAAGCCATTCCAAACATCTTCAGCTATAACTGTCAGATTCTCGTCAACTATCAGGCTGGCGGCTGAGTCACCATACAATTCGTGCTCGAGCAAATGCACTGTACCATGCTCCTTATCCACCTTCGTTGCTATAACATACCATGTCCCCGTGTACCCTGCTATCCGTAAACCCTCCATCTTCATCTTTTATAACCTCCCTACCATACTTAATCGTTAAACCACCGAACAAGCTCTCTTGCTGTTCTGCAAGTGAACAGTGGCAGTGTGAACGCATTGCTTCTTCCATATACAGCCCAGTACACACCTTCCTCTTCATGCGGTGACTTATACGTCACGGTAAACTCTACGTTGTGAGTTTCCATATCACAGATTCTGAAGTCATCATACAGTCTACCTTGCAGTGGGCAATTGTTCTTGAAGAACACATACATACTATCAAGACTGAGTTTCGAGCTATCCTGCAACTGGATAACCACACCACCTAACCTCTTCGTTTTCTTGGCAAGTGCTGAGTCCTTGCAAAACCAGTCATACCACCCTGCCTTAATCTGTGTCTGTACGTCATGCGAATCAAACTCACCTCTCAAGAACCGTATTCTGAACTCCCTCAGTGACATATTCTGCTCTTCCATTTTTATGGCATCTCCTTCCGATTTTTAATGTTTTCTTTTATCTTATCGTATAATGTGTTCTTTGTCAAGCATAATATTACTGATGAGCAAGGTTTTTTATTTGCTTAGTTCTTCTGAAAAGGGTAGGTGTAATAGGTATAGGGACAGTCAAAAGATTCATTAGAGAGCAAAATAGAAGGCGGTCTTTAGTCAAGAAGTAGTGGGCAGTATAGCCATTTTGCCATCCGAAGTTCAACTATTTTGAGCTTACGGACTTCTTATGAGCTTCTGGGACATGCTTTTTTATCAAAGTAGCTCGTATTTTACAGTATAAAGCATGGAAATAAAAAGCCCTGTCAGGCATAACTAACAGGGCTTTCGCAGAAACCTACCTATTATATTCGGCGTTGTGATGGCTCAGGTCATTCCTCAAAGTCAAACTCTACAGCCTCACTCCATGCTTCTCCAAACTCAACCTTCAAGGCTTTAACACTGGCTTCAATCATACTACGTAATTCATCAGCAGTTACAGTCATTCCTTTTTCCATCATCCAAGTCGATGCGGTTTCCAGAGCAATCGAGTACTTCTGTTCCCCATCATACTTTTCGTAGACCTGCTGGACAAACAGTACGACAACGTCTACTATGGCTTGCTTGTTCGTTAGCTCAGCGTTTAACTTCTTCATGGTCTCTACGCCAAGCATCTTCTTAACATAGGCTATTACAAACGTTATGAGGACGATTCCAACGACTATCAGTAGGTCCATCAGTGCGTTCAATAACATTGCAGTCAGTTCTTGACTCATACGTCATCCCTCTCTTTCGCTACGACATCTCCCAGACTAACAACCGACTTGTGCTTTATCTTAGTCCTCTTAATCTTACCCAGTGCCCAAAGCTCACCTGTCGTGAAAGCAAACCATGCGGCAACTGTTGCTGTTGGCTCCTGTGACGTTTTGTAGAACAACCACAAAACTATACCTACAAATGGTACGTTCATCAGGATAACTAGCCATACGATTTTCTTTGAAAACTGCTCCATAGAACTCACCCTCTTACTCTGTTGGTATAACTAGTTTCTGACCAACAAATATCAGATTCGCATTCTTGATACCATTTACTTCTGCAATCTTCTTCCATGTGACTCCCTTGTACTTTTTAGCAATCGCACTCAAGGTGTCACCTCTCTGGACTGTATATACAATGCGTTCAGCAGGCACTACTGGCTGTGCTGGCATAACTACTTCAGGCTTCTTGGCTAAGCCAGCCTTAACATCAGCCCTCAGTGTATCCATACTTTTGCCATGACGGTAGAACCAGTGGTGCACATCTGCATGGTTACTACCAAGCCCCAACCTACTTGCTTCATAATGGTCGATTATCATTTTCTCGTCAAAGCCATACTCCTTACATAGCATGATACAGACTTCAACTATGTTTGCATATACTTTATCAAAATAAGGTTTCATCTTTACTACATCATACCCGACCATCGTTGCCCCGCCACTATACCTAAAACCGGCAGGCTCACACATTTCTATACCAATATATCGGTTGTTTCCTTCTCCTCCGCAATGCCAACCTCGGTGATTCCACGGCAAGTACTGCCATAACTCTCTATCATCTACAAATGCATGTACGCAGACCTGTCTATTCGTCTCACCTTTGCGAAATGACTTGTTCCAACGGTCGAACCAAGAAGCCGCCATTACACCGGGCGTTGCAGTGCTATGAACCATGATACCTTTTGGAACAATCTTACGATTCGCAGTATAACAGTCATTCCTTGTCATGTACCTTACATGAACTTCCATGCTACAACCTCCTCCCTAACCATACGGTTTACCAAACATGTTCAGGCGTTCACTGACACGAATAGCTTCCATATATGCTTTGTGTATAATATCACTATTCTCCTTAGCGGTGCATTCTGTTCTGTTGCACTGCTCTATCAGCATATTCAGTGCCGTGGCTATTTGCTCATCATTCTTATACCTTGCTTCCATAATGATGTTGTTTCTTTCAATCACCTCATTCCCACGCTTCTGTGCTTCGACACCTTGCTGTGCTACTGTAATGATAATCTGCATCTGTTCATCATACTGTGCTTGCCTTTTTTCGTAGTACTCCTGCTGTCGTTTTTCAAATGCCTGATTATGTGCTATGTACCCTTTTATCGAATCAGGCAGGATATTACTCACTCTCCAGATGATGTACAGTGTGCCACCTGCAATTACCAGTGGCAACCCAATGTCGGCAACCATTGTCAGCAATGCTGATACGTCCTTTACAGCCATCGGCCAACCCCCTAACCTAACAGTTTCATATCAACCACCCCTTGCATAGTCATACCTGTTCTGTCAACCCCTATACAGCTCTTAGAATGTAGTAGTCAAAACCAACATCAGCAGTTTCAATCTGCGTACTTGTAACTGTGAACGAGCCTTGCCCTGCAACAACTGACCAAACACCTAACGAAGCCCCACTCGTCACATTGACAATAACTAAACTATCTGGCGTACAGAATATCTCTGAAACAACCTGTGTTGTCCCATCTGCTGTCCCTACAAACGTGGACGCACCTTTCCTTGTGTACGTGTTCGCATTTGCCACTGGCGGGGGGTCTCCATCATAATAAGCGAGTGCTCTTGACCCACCAATGTCAATCTTCCCAATGTAGTCTGTCAACCTACCACTCCCAAGTCTGCCACCACTGTCCACCGTAAAGTCAGTATACATTCCTGCCTTCCCAAATCGGTGTGACACCTCCGTTATCAGACCAAGACTTACATGCGAAGTGCCATCTTCTTCAACTATTGTTGCTCCGTCTCCTGTTAACAGGTATGGTCTGAACGGGCCAGTGAACTTTTCAATCTTACCCATGCTTTCCATGCGTTCAGCCAGATTCTCAGCATACAAAGTAGCATCCTCACTAGACATACCCTCTGGTATCTGGACGAACAGAGTCTTCTTGCTTTTAACGTCCCACCCAATATATGCGGCAACCTCCTTGAACACACAAATCTTAAAATCAGAGTCGTGGACACATACTTGACTGCATACATACTGGTCATCCATTGCGATTTCTCGACTGAATATATCATGCCCTCGATGGAACGTGTACATTGAGTTCTGTACGAAACCAGCATAGTTACTTGCCCCTACTACAATTTTCCCGTCTACACGTTCACCTATCTGCCAGTCAATCGACAGCTTGATGACTTCCTGTATCGCAGACAGTATATCTGTATCTGGCTTGAATCTAAACGAGTTCTCCTTGACTGATGTCTGAATCAAAAAGTCATTCGATGCCAAACCAGCATGCTCAAACAACTCCGCTAAGTTCAACAACATATTCTTCTTGGTCAGGGACAGCTTCATATTCATGGTCTGGTCTTTCAGTACCTTGCCTATCCTGTTCCTTCCCTCAACTGCGGCTGTGAGTTCCCCAACTTTGAAACTTGACCTGTCTACATAGAAAACACCCATATCATACGGGAACGAATCACCTGAGCGAAATCTGAACACAACTTTTGACCCGGGCTTCATCAAGGTCTCCAGCTCGCCAACCACAGCATAGTCATATCGCTCCCAAGCATCCTTCGGGTTCTCCAGTGTCAGTGTAAACGAGCTGACTGGCGTATCCATTGTATGCATTATCTTGCCCTCACTCAGAAACTCATCAAGGCTATACTGGAACTCATACAATATCATCTTCTGCTTGTTCCCTGTGACATAACTGCCAAATGCACCCCATGCCGACAATGAATCAATCTTAAACATGGTCATACCATCATCAGGACCAACAAGAATTACATCCCCAAGGGTACGGTCAACCCAGTCACCATTAGGCGTGCTAGTGGTCTTAGCATAGAGCTTACCATCTAATGGGTCAATATACAGAAGCTGAGCCTCATTGTCCCAATAATGCAGTACATCAGGGCACTTCCCTGTGCCTAATGCTTCCACTTCATAGAACGTAAACTGCATGCTACTACCCCCTTAGCTAACCTTCCTCTGGTTCTTCAATAGGCTCTTCTGGTACTTCCTCTTTTTCAGGGAATCCAGTCACGTCATGTACCTTTTTGCAGTCAATACAGGCTACAGTATCCCGAGCAGTCTCGAAACTAAAATACTTCCCACACATACAAACAATAGACCCTACTTTCATCTTACACACCCTCCCCAAATAATATCGTAAACGTAACATCTAAGACATAATTCTCGTTCTTCGGTATATAATCCACCGTGTAGTCAGCCGTAATCGCCACTCCATTATCAGGTGGTGTATCGAACGTAATACAAGGGGATACCTCTACAGCACTTGATGGTATAACCCTAAAAATATATCCAGTATAACCGTAATTACCACTAATAGTATCTATCTTTAGATAGGGATAGTGCGTAAGGAACGTACATACGCGAACCGTGGAAGAAATACCCGCACTATAATGCACCTGCGTCCAGTTAACTCCGTCAGCCGAACCAGATATACGTAAAGTTGGCTGTTCACCAGTTGAGGAATATCCTGCTTCTATCTTGTATCCTGTTAAATCTGCAACATTAACCTTAAAAACACTACTTGACGTACCCATACTAACCTCATATAGAGAACTAGCCTTGTTAGTACCCAATATACCGTGTAAGAGTAGTCCTGCATCAGCACCCAGTATGGTTCCATCATATGAGAAATCTATAATCTCACCGAGACCAAGATACCCAGAGTCAGCTCTAGCAAACTTAGTCGTAAGGTCTGTTGTGACTACATCATTAACTTTAACAGTCAACCCACTTACATCAACATTTGGGAAAGCAAACTTAGTCTTTACACCGTCTCCTGTACCAATAACAACACCCGTAAAAGACTTACTTGTGAACACTGCTGTCTCTGGCAAGACTACACGAGCCATCTGCCATAATGCCACCTCACGTATGCCATACGGATTATTGCACTCAGCGGTGGCAATACGTTTCGTATAGCTACGTGTCTTTGCACCATCATTATACACAGCTGTAATAGCAGTGGTTCTGAACTGTGTGGCTAAACAACACCCAAAGGGCTGTACAAGAGGGCTTTGTCCTAAACTAATGTAACCTGTGTATGAACTCCCAGCTACTAAGTATTCAATTAAACTATTTCGTTCAACAGGTGGTCTAGCCCACGTAAAGCGGGTGCTTGTGTCAACCAGCTCTATATAAACCGTAGCGTAAATAATCACCAAGTCATACTGTAACTTGAGTATCGAAATCTCATGCCCTTCGGCATCTGTGAGTACTGCATGCGTATTAACATAGCTACTTGCAGGATTTGTACTAGAGGTCTCACTTATCCCAACTTCCGTAATGTTCGCACCCACAAATTCTTCTGGTAGCAGTTCAATCCTCTTAGTCACACTACTTGTTGGAAATGCCCGCACAATCGTATCTGCTATAGCATCTTTATAGCCAATGGTCTGTGTATTCGCCGCATTCCTAATTTCAGCGAACAGCGTAGTCCTTGCTGGGTCCAACGTGCCAATACCATTGCCAAAGTGAATCTTCGTAAAATACGTAGCAAACTGTGTAATCCTTGTATACATACGGTCAAGAATGATATTCTCAGCCTGTGCTCTTTGCCTGACCTCTCCAGTTCTAACATCAATGACTTCTATGTCAAATCTGTTATGAAACTTAACTCTTCCTTCATAGTTCATACAACTACCTCCTTCTCAGTCTTGCTCTACGGTGCAGACGGGTTTATCTTTTCAAAGTTCACAACTAAGTACATCTCTGCTGTAATCGTTTCTTCCTCATACATTCTGGTATACCAGATTGCTAAAAAGTCCAATGCAACATCTATCTCTGCAACAATGTCAATGTTGTGCCCCACATCAGGTCGTGGTGACAGACCATCTGGTGTAACCACCTGACTGAAGCTTGCAACAGGACCACCTAATCCTCTCAGATTTCCTTTGGTCGCATCATATGCAACTGTCAAGGTATCCTCAACATCATTAAAGCGGTCATACGGGTCTATATCTATTACTAGCCCTTTCATCGGGTCAAGTACATCCACTAATTTCAAGCTGATTACTACTGGCACTACAGCAGGCGTTGTTGCTGTAAGTGTAACCTGTACCCACAAGTAGTACCCTGTCAAGTCCCCTGCTGGTAAATCTGCTACAGGGTCTCCACTGTCATGTGCCGTAAAGACTGTTGGAACAATCAGCTCCTGTGTTACTGGGTCACGTTCATTTGAAATCGCTGTCTTTACCTCGACTGTTGTGCCCTCTGGGTCAATAGCTGTGTACTTCAACCCATAACCTCTTTCTAAGAGGAACTCTTTCCTACTCTGCCACGTAGCTAGACTAATCGGGTGAGTCAGATACCTTCCTACGAGCAGAGTTGCAGGGTCTTCTATTACTAAAGAACCATCTTGCACAACTGCATTCGTGAAAGTTCCAACACTAAAGTCGTCATCCAAATACACACTTGGCATAGACCGCTGTGACACACCAATTGCATCATAAGTCACATCTAGTAAAGGACCATCAGGGACATACTTACGTTGCTGTCCTGAGACAATAAACGCCTCTTCATTTCCAACTGGAGTCGCTTCCCAGATGCTTAACGTATAGGGTCTTGTGTACGAACTGCTGTTTCTACTTGTAAAAGTCAATCTTATGTATCTACAAGTACGTGGTATACCGAACGTATCACTGTACGTGGCAGTCATTGTCCCACTTACGTAGGTCTCCCATGTGTCACCGTCAAGCGAACCTTCTATCGTGTAGTTCTTACCAAAGTACGAAGTGTGCTGTATACAGGTGAAGCCATATACCAATCTACTCTGTCCTAAGTCCAGCGTAGCAATAAATGGAAGTGCATTACTTGTTATAGCCCAATACGTAGTATCATTACCATCTACTAAGCGTTCAGGATACGTCCCTACGTTTACTGTAACAGCACACCCACGAGCATAATCAGTTGTACCTGTCTTGTAGCCACCACGTGGAACTGGGGTCAGTCCAGTAACATCACCAACTAATTTTTCGGTAAAATACAAAGCTACCTTTGTTCCAAAGTCTTTACTCATGCTGGACTCATCTCCTTACTCATTCCAACCATCCACAGGGGTCGGTGGGTCTATTGGAACAGGGTCTAAACCAGTCGGCGTAAATGAGTTTATACCATTCAATGTCGTAATTGCGTATCCTGCATCATTCGTTGTAACAGTTCGTGTGTACACTATTCGCATATCACCATAAGCGTTGTTGAAATCACTTACATAAAACAGGACGTGGTCACCGTTGTTAATCAGATTCTCTACAACGTATCCAGTGTCCCATTCGTCCATAAACATAACTTCAGACAACGACAGATTATTTAATTGCTGGTCAATATCCATTCTAATAACAAGACCATAGTCACCATTGCCATCATCTATATTAGCTAAGCTTGTTACTTCAACATAAGGCTGACCCCACAAATATGCCAAGTCACAAGAAACTTCAGGTGTAATCGTTTCGCCTTCGTACATTCTTGTTGTCTTTATCTCAACGAAGTCTATGCTGGCAGAAAGCATAGCCAAAATCGTATCAGACTCAATAGCCATGCCACCCCAGCATCTAGTCGTTATGTACCAGTACATGGCTCCTGTACTGTCTTCAATGGCAAAGCCCAGTCGGTAATCATTGGTCAGGAACAGGTTCACACTTACTGCACTGCCAGTAAAGTCGGTCACCTCCCGAGCTACCTCCCATACTGTCGTGCCATCACTTTGCCGACAATAGCCGCTGTACCAAACTGTGCCATCAGTCTTTATGTAGGCAACTACTATACCTTGGTCATCTGTAGGAATAACAGTACTCTTCCATCCACGCAAAGCTACACACTTAACTACGTCTGCACTCGCTATCTGGACTAGACTTGTAGCATCATGCCAAATCTGTGCCTTTAACATCCCAGCAGTCGTGACCCAGAAAATCCAAGGAAACTCATCTGTGACCATCTGCCACTTATGGTACATATCACGTACCCAGTTCCCATCAAAAGCAATGGCAACAGACTGTGCGGCTTCAAGCGTGATGCCATTCTGCCAGCCAGCCTTCAACTTATCAGGGTACGCCCTGTACGCAGTCTTGGCTATGCCGTTGTCCAGATGCACTTCAAAAATCTGGTCAGGCGAGTAGTCTACTATCTGCCTTCTAACAGCAACAGCTACTTCACCCAATCCTGCTTTCTCTCTAATCGTCTCCACAACAAAGTAGGACGTATCTATAATTGAGCTTCTTGAACGAGCCACCGAGACCAGCATACTTGGGTTCGCATTCTCAGCAATCGTCTGAAACATTTTATCTAATTTATTCTGTAAGGCTATTGGAACATGCCGCATTGGTTCACCGCCTTGCTATACTACCGCTCCAGTTGACTGCACTAAAAAGTCAAACGTAGTCTTGAATGTACCTGCTATCTTTTCCCATTCAAGATTCCCTCTGATTATCCCTATCCAGTACGTACTCCCAATGACTATCTTCAAATATGTAGCAGAGGCACTTGCTGAGTCTACTAGTGCCCGAGCTGTTTCATTCTCTGCATGAAGCGTAACTGCCAGCAGGTCTGCCCCTGTACCGATGGTCTGTACATGGAACTGCCCATCCAGTGTGCGGTTCTCTACTTTAATGACATCTTTCTTTGGTGTGATGTTCACATACCTCGTAAGCAACGTAAACGGATTTGTGTTCAGATACAACCCTGTTACTGGTACACTCATTTCGTTCTAACCTCCCTGCGAAGCGTATCTTTCACTATGTCAACAGTGCTGGAGAACTGTTCCTTATCAGTAGCACCCTGCACAATTACTGAACCTGAATGTACGTGCTCCACTATTGTGGTCTGCCGCTGAGTAATCGCTCCTATACCATTAGCCCCGGCTAAGGCAATACTTGGACGAACAGACATATTAGCCAGTGTACCAAGCTGACCTCTCATGTCTTTCACCCTTGCAGTCGTATGAGTCAGGATGTCATCCATAGCTTTGCTGATGTACGAAGGTGAGTTTATCCCCAATCCTGCTTTGAAACCCTCCCAGATTTCAGAGGCAATATCATAGCCCTTACTCCAGAACTCACTACCAATATCAATCATAGTCTGTATTGCAGTTCTTAAAACACCTAATATCTTAGAAGGCAGGGTGGTCATAAAATTCATAAACCCTGTTACTGCATTGTACGCTACATAGTATGCCGCCACTGCAAAAGCGGTTGCATGTGACTTAATCGTTGCTATTGCAGTCGTTAGCGTTGTCTTTATACGCCCGGGCAAGGTTGCAAAAAATGTCATGGCTGATTCTACAGTGTCACTTGCCGTAGTACCCATCGTTGACACAAGCTCTCCAGCCCATGTAACAACATTCTGCATTGTCTCACTGAGGAAGGTCTGAACTGCACCCGGCAAGTTCGAAAGGGTCGTACACACACTGTCCAGTGACTCGGTTGCCGCAGTCAGCATGTTTGTCTTGAGTTCACCTGCCCATGTGCCTACATTCGTTATTACTTGTCCCAGTGCAAAACCAATGTTGTACGGCAGGTCACTAAAAAACGCAGTCACAGACGGACCAACTTGAGTAGGCAGGTTCCTAAGCGTAGTTCCTATCGTACTAAAGGCAGTACCAACCGTGGTCTTCAGTGTCCCCAGTGCTGTACTTAGTCTTGCAGGCAAACCAGAGAGCCACATTGCTATATTGTCAATGCTTGTTCTGGCAGTCTTTGCAAAGTCTGCAAACTGCTTACTTGGTCCTTCTAGCATTGTTGACAATGCATCAATGTTCGGGGTCAATCCTGCAAGACTGAAGCCAGTATTGACTTGACCTGCTTTTTTAGTCTTTGCCTTTGGAACTTTCTTCTCATTCTTCCCATCAAGCTTTTCCATGACAGTGTCCCAAAAACCTTCGTCCATAATGTCTTCTACTTCGCCCAGCCCACCCCCAGCTCCACCACCAGAGGACACTTTCTGCATGGCTTTAATCCGTTCTTCAAGGCGGTCAAGCTCGACTATCTGGTCATCCACTATCTGAGAGCAGTCAATCGCATCTCTGATTGCATCCTGCATAGCCTGCCGTTCCGAGTTCAACCCATTAGTCAAACTATCAGCCATTGTCTGCCCAGCATTCTGCCAGTTCGGATTATACTTTTGCAGTAGTGCCAGTATCTCTTCCTGATTCCCCTCCATCAGTAGCTTCCTAGCTTCAGCAAACAGAGCTTCATCAGTAGTCATGGCATCAAAGAGTTTCCTAATGCCCTCTTTCTCATCAGTCATGCCTTCAATGACTAACTTGGCCCGTTCCTCTTCGGTTTTCTTCTTATCATCATACTCGTTCTTGAGCAACTCTTTCTTTTCTTCCGTAGCCTCACGCAGGTCTTCTATCTGGGTTCGTAATTTTTTTTGCTCGTCCCTGCGTGACTGAAGCAATTGCTGTCTGTTAAACCGTTCATTCTCCTCTGTCAAGTCCTGCTGATACCGCATTGCATCTTCAGCAGAGTCTGCACGGCTAATCTTATCACGCAGTGCTTGAACTCTTTCCAAATGCTCCTGAACCTCTAAGTCTCTTTCTTCCGCTTCAGTCAGCTCGTCTATTGCATCAATCTGGGCTTGCAAAGACTTGGTGCGGTTGTACGCATCCTCATCTATCAGCTTGAGCCGCTCCATGTATTCTTTATCATAAATAGCAATAACCTTGTCAGAGGCTGTTTGCTCATTTCTTATTCTCTCATCTATGGAATCCAGCTGTGCCTGCTCTAAGTCATCATACTGCTTCTTGAGTGCAGTGGTCAGTGCATCCCCTATACGGTTAATCTTGTCTACATTATCTTCCATCTTATTGCGTAGGGCATCAGCGGTCTCTTGCATAGCATCAAGAGAAGCACCCTTGCTATTTTCAATACCATTAGCAAGCCCTTCGCCAATATCCTCACCATAACCCTCCATAACTGTGGACGGAGACCTTATTCCAAGTACCCGGGCGAAGGCGGTCTTGATACCGTTGGCTAACTCAACTACTTTACCTATCAGCCATGAACCTGCACTGGCTATTCCATTCGCTATCCCAGTAACAATGTTCTTGCCTATCTGTGGGGCATTGCGTACAAACGCCATGAACACGCCTACTATGCTATCAATCAAGCTTACAACAATAGTAATCAGCAAGCGTCCTGCACTCTGCACAATCGTACCAAGACCCGTCCAGAGACTGGTCCATATTTGCTTAACCCCTTTTGCCATCATTTCGGTATTCCCTGTCAGAAGACCACCTAGTGTCATAACCACCCCTTCAATAACCTTCAATGCCGTAATCAGCACAGTCTTAACAATCGTAAAGACTTCGTTCGTTATCTTCTTTATCTTATCGCCGTGTGTTTTCCAAGCCAAACTTATAGCACCCCATACACTAAGGACTATAGTCTTAACCACATTCACTGTGGTTACGACTACACTTCTGCACGCATTCCATACCTCTTGTACGCTCCTTCTGAAGGTCTCATTCTTCGTGTACAGAAGCGTAAACACTGCAATCAGCCCAACAATAGCGGCAACAACCCCAACAACGGGCCAGCTTATTGCCCCTACTGCTGTTGCTAGTATTGCAAACCCAGCCTCCATCAAAGGCAGTGCCGTCAGAAACGCACCAAATAACAGTAACAGAGGTCCAACCACTGCGGCTAATCCTGCAAGCACTAACAAAAACTTATGTACACCGCTTGGTAGTGCAGAAAATGCATTTATCATGCTGGTCAGCGCAAACGTTATTTTCTTAACTATTGGTGTCAATATATCAGAAATCTTTATCATAGCAGTTTCTATTGCTGACTTCATTTCTTCCAAAGCTCCACTCAAGTTATCCCGCAGGGTTTCTGCCATTGACTTACCTGCACCACCAGAATTGTACATACTTTCTGTCATCGCATTCAGCTCAGCAGAACCCTGCTTGAGCAAAATGTTCAAACCACGCATACCCTGTGTACGGGTAAGCTGTTTAAGCGCATACTCTCGCTCTTGTCGTGAAGCCCCTTGCAGAGACTTTTCAAGGTCTGCCAGTATGTCAACAAACCTTCTGGTGTTCCCTTGTGCATCATACCATGCTATTGCAACTTCTTTACCACCCAAAGACGTATAGCGCAAAGCCCCACCTGCATTCATTGCAGTCTTAGCTAAGTCACGCATCATTGCTTCAAACGTAGTACCTGCCCTTGAGGACTGTATACCAGCATTTGAGAACAGTGCCATTATTGCCGCTGTGTCTTCTAGCGAATAGCCCATCGCCGCCGCACTGGGCGCACCATAGGACATAGCTTCTGCTAACTGTTTAACGTCAGTACTGGTGGAAGCCGCCGCCTGTGCAAAAATGTCAGCATAACGAGCGGTCTGGTCTGCTGACTCACCAAACGTATTCATCGTTGTTGCAAGAACAAGCCCTGCTTGGCTCAGGTCGAGTTGACCAGCAGAGGCTAAGTCCAACAGAGCAGGCATAGCTTCCATTACTTCATTAACTTGAAAGCCAGCCTGTGCAAGTATACCCATACCATCTGCCGCATCTTTAGCGGAGAAAACAGTTGTACCACCCAATTCAATAGCTTGGTCTCGTAGCTTCTGAAACTCATCTCCAGTCGCACTACTTACAGCCTTAACCACAGACATTGCTTGGTCAAACTGTGCGCCTGTGTACACTGCGGCGGTTCCAAGAGCGACAACAGGGAGAGTCACATACTTGGTCATGGACGAGCCAATGGAGGTCAGCGTTCTCCCCATTTCAGTGAGCGGTGAGTTCTGTATCCCCTGCCTCAAATTTGCAAACTGCTGGTTCGCTTCAGATATGTCTCTCCTGAAACTGTCCAGCTGTAACCGCAATTCGGCATAGACTGTACCCAGATTACTTAACAAGTGTGCCACTCCTCCCTGTATCCATTAAAGCCACTTAGTCGCATCTTCCGAATTTGCATAGGGCTTATTGTCTTTTTCCAGTTCAACAACATATATCGTACAAGCAACGTCAAAACAATAGGCTTCATATGTAGACAGCCCTGCAATCATACTGCTGGGACGAACATGGAATGTTCGAGCCACAGCAATCAGCTCAATCATCCTATCCGAATTTCGGACGAAAGGAATCTAACTCATCAAGCCCTCCCATAGCGAACTTGAACAGAGCCATCTTCTGTGCAAGCGTCAAGGGATACACTGCCTGTATCTGTTCGAACGTAGGCTCAACCATTACAGCTTCTGCAATCCCGTCTATAATTGGGAGCATTCCTTCTATGTCCTCCATCTCTACCCCGTCCTTGGCAGGGACTTGAAGCTTTCCGCTGAAAACCTCAGTAGCAGATGCTTTCAAGACATTCGGAAGTTTCTCTATCTTGAGCATATGTGGGGTCATATCCACTGCTTTGACCCTGACTGCAATGGTCTGGTTCGGGACCCAATCAGGTATCTCAATGACAATACCTTCCGACCTCTTACGAATCTCATCTATCGTAATAACGTTGACTCTTTTTTCTAAGTCATCCATCATATTAGTACCTCCTCCTCTTTGTACGGTCCTGTTACTTCTGACTCATACTCCTTCAGAAGCGTTCTTTGGCGATTCATCAGATTTTTCTTAAAGGCTGGTTTCTTCACTAAGCCAATCTGCTTACGCAGGTCACCTAACAGGTCTACTATTTCTTTACCCCTCTTTGTCAGCCCTGCAAACGGATACTTAGCTCCGCATACAGGGCAGTCAAAGAAAAGGCCGACTCTATTCTCTGTCAAGGCTTCTGTTTCTACCTTAACAGAATCCAACTTAAACATAGCGGAGCACTCGTTACACACGATGTCTCTACCCACGCTAATCACCCCTTACTGTACTGTACTATTCTATTATTCTCACAGTTATTCCTGTTCTTCCAGTGTCACAGTTACTACTACGTCATTCCCGGGCATTACAAAGCTGTAGCTTTCTCCTGCTAATACCGTGGTCGTACTTACGGCTACACCATCCACATCAGCAACTTCAATGGACTTGAACTGTTTGTTGGCTTCAATGGTTGCAATGGATACAGTTACAGTTGCACCTTCAGCGGCTTTATCCTCGGGGACTGTGGTTACAACAGCAGTTCCACCCACTACAGAGGCAATTTCAACAGTGTACTCAATTGCAGGCAATGTCGAAACGAAAGACTTTTTGTACGCAGTTTCCTCGGTCGAGGGATTCTCTCTGGCTTTCAGCGAAAACTCAGGAGTTCCCCAGTCTTGGTCACTATGGCTGATAGAACCAATCGTTGCTATACAGTACGGAAACTCATACTTGAGGTACGCTTCCCGACCACCCTGCGAATTGAACGACTGCACATACAGTTCAGCTTTGAACGGAATCTTCTCTGACTGGTCCTCAATCTTAGGAGCTTCCCAGCCAATGATTTCTTCTGTGCTACCGCTACCTTCCGTAATGAACGTGCCACCAGCAATAAGCTTCAGCAGAACTAAGTCGGTACGTGCATCAGTGAAGTCCACATTTGCACCTATCACAACGTCATTCTCCTGAACCTGTACCAGCAGTCTGTCTCCACCACGCAGTTCGCTGGTTTCACCTTCAACAATTTCCACCTCAATCGAAGCTTCTTGTGCGGTGTCCACCCAACGTACTATGCCACCATCCTTTGCACTACCATCTGCGTTCAGCTCGGTCAGCAGAAGACCACGACAACCACGCAGGTAGCCCTTCTTGATTTGTCTTGCCATTATCTTTTCCTCCTTCTGCTAGATTGAACAGCAGGTGGTTCCGTGCTGTCCTCTGTAGAACCTGCTTCATCAACTACTTCATCAGGTGCTTCCGGCATAGCTATTTCAGGCTCAACAGGAGCAGGTTCAGTAACCCTGTCGTCCTCTACAAGCTTAAACTGCACCATCTTGTCGAGTACCTCTTTCGGGAAGTCTCCTACAGGCTGGTCTTTTGCAATACGGTACTCTTTGCCGTCATAGACGAAGACTCTCGATTCTTTTGCTATCATAGCTAACCTCCTCAATACGCACGGACTGTCCTGAAGTCTACCCTGCGAGTCAGAGCTTTTAGCTCATCATCATAGAAGTCTTCAGAACCACCCTCGTATTCCAGCGAAAACACCTGTCCATTTGCTGTGGTCAAGTCTTTCCTCATCAGCAACTTTATGACTTTACCCTGCAAGGCATCCAGAACTGTATGGCTGGTTACATCACTATACAGCCATATCTGGAACGGTATTTCGAACCCATGCGTCATCTTAGTCGGAACATCCCCTCCACGCTTAACCACTGCATAAGGCTTTTGCGTAGCAGGTCCTGCCATACTTGGCTGGTAGACTCTCTCGCCTACTTCGGGCAAGCCATCAATTAACTTATTCCTTATCGCATTCCTCATCTGTGCTCCTCCTTAGACGCTCCGCAGGATTCTTGCTATCTCTGTCTTATTTGCCTCAAGGGTTGGTACTAAGATTGCATACTTTCCTGAGTGGCATAGTTCCAGAAATATCCCATACGGTACACCGTGGTGCAATTGCACACTTATGTCTGAACGAGACTCTATAACCTTTCCATGCAACCCTCTCCGTGCATTCCCCGTTCTATCTGTCCACGGTCTATTTTCCTTGGCATAATTGACTAACATTGGAACAACTCTTGTTCTGCATGCTTCTGCAATCCTGCTTGGATGAGCTAAACCCCATCTGTTTAGCTCACGCATTACTTCATCCATTCCTGTAACTGCAATTCTAACGTTGTTCGCCATACTACTTCACCAACTTCAGGTTCAACTGATACCCGTTCAGGTCAGTCGCAATCATAATCGGTCTGCCACTGACAATTTCAAACGTTCCTATATTCACTACAGTGAACTCATCAGTTACAAAAGCACCCCAACATACATCGGCAGTACTTGGAGCAAGTGCACCCCAATCAGACTCATCAGCCATACCTGAAACATCCGTGTTTCCTTTACCAATAGACGACATTCTTGCCGACTTTGGGTACAGCAGGATGGTCTGTTCCTTAACCTCGCTGACCTTTTCCTCACGAGCACCGTCCTTTTCGACAAGTTCTGTACGAACTATGCTAATACTGGTTGGGTTCAGCGATATTACAAGGTCTATTGCATTTTTCTGGGTCTGACTAATCATAGCACTTTACTCCTTCGGGAACACTACCAACTCTATTCTCACAACAGGCAAGAAATCATCAGCTTCATCAATGGACATTGCTTTAACTGCTATGTCTACTGACTGGATACTTCCTAACGCTTGCCTTATCAACGCACTGTAGTTCACATCACTGTGCGTAAGTGTCATTGGGCTTATGTTTACCTGCATCCCCTCTTCGGGTTCCAGCTCAGGGTCAGGGAGGTGCATTCCCTTCGGTAATGGCTTGTCGAACATGAACTCTGTATCCTTACTCATCCTATAATCACAGCTCCTCCCTGAGTGCCTACCTTAGCTAGAGCCTTACTCCGCAGAACATCTGACTCTGCCTGTAACATTTGAGCATTAAACGACACACTCCCTATCCCAATCGGTATTGACGTTATTCCACTGCCTATCGTAGTAGCGAATACTCTCAAGCTTTCTGCCAAAGCCAATTCCTGTGCTACAGTCCTCAGTTTCAGTGGCAGTCCACTCAGGGTACGCACACCTGACAATTTCACCAGCATCTTACCAGCCATCTTGGGCGCAGGTACTACAATAATCGTATTCCTATCTATATCGTATTCCCAGTCATAGCCATACAAATTCTCGAACTGCTCCCACTTCTGTGCATCAATTACTGCCATCGAGTGGCTATGAAACGAATACTCCACTTGGTCTATAGCACTATCTCCTTCCAGACTATCCAAACCTTCTGGTAGAGCATAGCTTGGGAACACTACATCCAGTACACTGTACGTAGTGACTGGTACTGCATACTCTGCTTGATTCGGTATCAGATTCACTTCAGCATAAGACACAAGCGGTATGAGGCGGGACAAATCGTCAAGGGCGGTATCAATAGCTGATTGCAGTACAGCAGAAGACATGCTTACTCCCTGCGTTCCAAGCTGAGCCTTCAACAATTGTTCTAGTGCTGTTCTTGCTATGAGTTCTGGACTATCAGCCATTGTCTACACTCCTCTCTTAGCTTTCTTTAGCCTTCTTTCCATCAGGCACAGATTGCAAAAACGGAAAACGCATTGCCGTTTTCTCGTCCAGAATAATCGTACCGTTCGGGACGATTTCCCTTTTCGTGCCCCGCTCATCATACAGCACTTGCAGTAAATCTGACTTGTTTACATAACGTTTTCTTGCCATCTTTTATTTCCTCCTCAATCTGTTCTGTTCACTCTACTGGTCTTATGATAGTGCGGCTTTCTTCCAGTTTGCATCGCTAATCGTATTGTCGGCAATCGCTACATATATATAGCCACTGTCAAAACGAACATCGCCTTTGTTAGCAAGAGTACCATCTTCACCTGAAGCTGTTACTCTATACAAGGTAATCGTGACAATTTCACCATCGTTGTCACCATTTTCGGCGGCAGTAATTACGACATCGTTATCACTCACAGCCGCATCCCAGCCATCTATTGCACCTAAGCAGGTAGCCAAGCCAGTGGCATCTGCAAATTCGCCTTTTTCTGCATCAGTGACTGCGGCTTTGACCAACTCTGTGTCAGCAAACTCGATGACATCCCCAACAGATACCTGAGCCAAACTTTCGGCGGCAATTGTTGCGGTAGACTTTGCATTCTCTCCACCACTAGCAGTCGTAGCATCTACCATTGATACTGTTATAGCCTTGCCATTCTGTGCTTTCCCTTTAACAGCGGCAGTGACCGTAACTTTACCACCAGACTCAACTGCATCCCAATTCGTAAGGGCATTTATCTTGGTTGCAAGACTAGCGGCATTCGTCCAGTTGTTTCCAGTTTCCGCAGAACTAGCTTTTGTGAATGCAACACCATCAACAGCAATGATGTCGTCATTTGCCAGCAAAGCAATGACTGCCGCAGGAATCTCAAACTTTGCCGCTACTGCATTAACAGGAGTGTCTTCACTGATTTTGACATTACCATCTTTGTCAATGACTTCGATGTTGGTCACCCTATCGCCAACCATGATACTTTTCGTGATTATCTGGTCTCTATAAAACCTACCCATGATACCTCCTTATCTGGTGGACTCGGTAGAGCGTACCCCTGACTCTATTGCAATCCACCTTACATTTACTTGGGGTACTCGGCGTGTTCTTAGGTCAATGACACTGTGGCATACAGGTCAGTGATTATCGGTTTACGAGCATAACGACTCATAACAGAACGTCTGGGCTGAAGGTCATTTGGGTCCATGAAAACAGGGGTTACATACAGGGGCACATATGGTGCATATACATAACCAGTTTCGAACATGGACGCTCCCTTGTGACCAAGCAACATTCTGTTGGCAGGAGCCAGCGGGTCTTTGTAGACTTGGAACCGATTCTTGATGATACCAAACTTTTCAAGACCCATGCCAGCCTGACCAGCCCAATCCTGTTTAACTTCGGCGAAGCCATCCAGTTTTTCAAGACGAGTACAGGTGTCAGGGTCTGCAACTATCCAAGTGGCATTGCGGAAACGCCGCTTGTAAATCAGGTTGTTCGCATCCAGAATGGCTTCCCACAGAGACATTCTGTACTCACGGTCACTGCCCTCATAGTCATCCGGGGCTGTTCTGGTCCAGTTTACGTTACCAGCAGAAGCAGAATTGTACAGGTCGTTGATAATCTGGCGGTCAATCTCTCTGCGGATTTCGTCACCCAGAATTGCCAACATTTCGGTTTCTGCATTCACACCATGATATGCCACCAGGTCTTGCTGTGCTTCCAGAGTCCATCTTGCTTTCAGCTTTTTGGTCTCAGCGGTTACGGAATCACTCCGCATGTTAAAGTTCACTTCAGGAATGTCATTGCCACCTTCACTCGGGGTTGCCAGCGTGTAGTCGGCAGTAACAACGGCATTCGGTGCAGGAGCTACTCCCAGAGTAAACGCACCTGTGGCGGCATCAGTCAGGGTTGCAGTAACGGCTATACCGTCAACATAAATGGTAGCAGAACCTGCCAGAATCGGGAGCTTATCGGTGTTCGAAGCATCCACAATGAAGTCCGTTTCAGTTCCGTCCCCAACATAACCATCGGTGTCAACATTTTTCAGAATCAAGCCACGCACCATACCACCTGCATAGTACGCATTGTACCCAGATGCCAGATTCCCACCCATTGCAGTGTCAGCAGTTGTTCCCCGTACACTTGTTCCAAACAGGAAGTCGAGGTAGAAAATCATACCTGTGGGCATGCTCATGGGCTGAACTGATACCAGTTCGTTTGCAATCAGGTTCGGGAAAATCCGTCTGATTAGCGGAAAGGCGAAAGTCGTGAACCCTTGGACATTACCAGAGTTCGAGGTCTCATGCAGAACCCAGTTTTCAGTGTTCTGAAGCATGGTCTCGAGAGCTAGTCTCTTGTAGTCATCCAAACCCTCTGTCAGGTGTGCCCATCTCTCTTTCCGCTGTTTGTTCTCTACCAAGAACGAAGGCATCATCTGGTCTTCAGTAAGCTTATTCGGCATTTACGTATCCTCCTTCTCATTCTTTCTTTTCTTATTGAAGCCCTGCCAGCCTACGCTGTCTTTGCAGGTCTTCATCGAGGGCACTTTCGTCCTCTTGTGTAACTTTACCACTTCCGGCTGGGACTTTTACATCTTTGGTCAATGCTTCGATGAAGACAGATTCAGTCTTGAACTGCTCCTCTAACTCTTCAACGGTTTTGCATCCAGCAAGTCTGTCTTTCAGAACATCTCTGAAGCGATGACCTTCTACCATTTCTTCAAGCTTTGCACTGACCTGCTTGGCAGTTTCAGCTTCTTGAATGGCTTTTTCCTGCTGGGCTTTGGCTTCTTCGAGAACCTTGATAGCGTCATTGGCTTTAGCAAGGTCAGCTTTCAAAGACTCGTTGGCTTGGCGCACTTCTGCATCCAGTTCTTCAGTGGTCTTTGCTTCGGGAATGTACGGTTTCATTGCCTCTACAATCGCCGCAATAGTGCTCTTCAGCAAAGCCACTTCTTCGGATTCCATGACCTGCTTAGTTGCTTCGGTCATATATTCCTCTTTCTTTGCTTCAACCGCATCTGCTACTTTCTGGGCGAAGTCTTTCTCAAGGTCCTTTTTCACCTGTCCAACAGCTATTACGGTTGCCTCATCCATAAGCTGTTGAAACAACTCAGGACTCTGGGCTTTCAGTTCTTCCAGATTCTTGAACATGCTTTTTCCTCCTTCTTTAGATTCAAAGTTCGCAACCTTCCCATACTCGTTCGACTGCTCGAGAACACAGTCAATACCCTTGAGTTCATAGTCAGGCTGAACTTCCCATATGGTTCCGTCAGGCTCGTCTATGGGACGAACTGAACCAAAACCCCTTGTCGATATACCTATACCTACCCCAGCGCGGAGCAACATTTCAAGGTGCTTGCCATCATCAGTAGCAAGAACATCCCCCTCAAATAGCATGTTGTCCCCTTCCATCCACAACTTGGTGAACTTTACTGCGGTTCGGCTAAGAGACCCACTGTAATCAGGATGGTCTACCTCGCCCAGAAGCTTTCCTCTGCGTATCAGGTCTTGTGCAGATTCTGCCGCTTTATTCAAGACTGAAGTCGGATACAATCGCTTGTTCCCATTGACCACCCCACCCTTACTTGCAGTTCCTTTAATGGTCACAAGCTTATACGGATTAACTACGCCTTTCCCACTACCTGTGTCCTCTTTCAAAATCTCGATGTTCTCGAACAACGGCTGTTCAATTAGTTCGTTATCCCTTATCTTCTTTGTCATATCTCTAACTTCACCTCCTTCCCCTACAAATTAGTACCAGCCTTTTCAAGACATCTTAAACCTGTTCTATTATCTATAGCACTGTGCACTATCTGCTCTTGGCAGAACAGCACACTCAGCAAACTTAGAACACCATTATCCTATACATATCCCCTGCTTCTGCTACGTGCATGGCCATCCTACTCAACCTCTTTGCGTTTATCCAAAACTACCGTACCTATTGCATGCCATCTATAAACGTCTCGGCTGAATGGGTCCAGCCACTCTGGTAACTGCATACTTGCCTGTTCAAATTTGCTCAGTGCTATTCTTTCTTCACGGATGCGATATGCTGTTGGCTCTTGCTCAGAAAGCACCCGCAAAGTTGCTAAGGCTGACATCATGTCATCTAGCAGATTCCAGTTCAGGGTCCGTACAGATTCAAAGTCGTCTACCCCTACATCCCAACTTATTGCTTTGTTGACTTCACCCTTTGCCAGTGCTCTAGCCACAACTAACGGTACAACCTGAACTGCCAAGTCAACACTGTCTCTTTTCTCATACCGAATACGTAGACTGCACCCGCAGTGGCTGAGGCACATAGTTCCTCCTGCTCTTGGCGTAGTCGGTAACGTCTCTGGCGTGTACGGACTGTTCATGGCTAAGTCTATGCAATCACCACAGTTCTCTGCTGATGACAATTCCCAGTAAATCAGTGTACCTTCATTCGGGTAGGCATCAACTCTTCCTGCATCAAACATAGAGTCTACGCTGTCAATGTACATACCAGCCCTTGCTGAATATGCCATGCTTCCTCGCTTAGCAACAATGTCATCGGCAAACTTGTCTAAGAACTTATACTCAGCACTCCTTGCCCGGGCTAACCATGCTAGGTCTTCTTTCGGTATTGCCACTGCTGACAACCCCGATGCATCTGTACCTAAACGGTATGCTTTTTCATATCCAGCTTTAAACAATGTACGTGACTTCTTCATAAACTGAGCCTTGGTCAATTTTCTGCCCTCAAGCTGGGAAACAAGGTCTTTAAACTCGCTATCCATCTTGGCTTTATACGTAGCCCATGCCTTCTTTGCTTTATCATAAGCTGGCTTATCTGCCCCGGGCTTCAGTGCCTTCGTGTAAATTGCAAGTAGGTTCTTCTCATCTGAGTTCTTCCTTCTACTTCCTATACTCTTGGCATTGGGTCTCTTCGTGTTGACTGGGTCAAATCTCTTCGGATTGTCAAGAGCTTTCTTTACATAGTCAGGGTCTAGCGTATGTACTTTTGCTTCGTCAACAGACTCTAGCATTGCTATCTCATACCATGTTGCTCCTACTTTCATGTACATAAGCTATGCCCTCTTACGCCAAGGTCTTGTACTAACAGGCTTGCGTGTCAGTTTCCTACCAGTGGCTTCTTCAAACTCCCAATCCAGTAGCTCATACAGAGAGTCAAGCTGAGTCTCAAGGCTGTGCTTCATAAGCCGTATCTCTCTTGCAGATAACTTATGTTCTGATACCCCTGCACCTGCTACATCTTTAACAGGTACATCTTTGACTGGGTCAGTAGCTTTCTTAATTGCCTTCTTCCCAGATGCCTCATCATCAGGTTCAGGTGCTGGATTCGCTACTATAACTTGAGGCTTGAGGGCATTGGCATAAGCAATATCCCTCTGTGCCCTGACATTGTCCAGACTATCATCATTTTCAAGGCTGGTCTTTATCTCTGCAATATCCTCATCTGTCAAGTCAAGCATATTGCGATACACCCATTCAGTGCTTACCCCCAGCTCGTTCCTGTACTTCTTGGCGATTTCAGTCTTAACTGCTTCCATTTGCCATTCTCGCAACTCGTCTATGGCTGACATGATGGGCAGTCTAACTGTATACTCGTGGACAACTGGGTCAATACCTCTCGTAACTAAGACAAAATCAAAGAGCTTCCGTAATCCTGCTATCAATGCTTGCTGTACCCGTCTTTCTGTTTTTGCAAACTGTACGTCAAGTTCAGTAATAACAGCTCTGGCATGGGTCTCACCTTCAAAGCCCATCCATGCTTTGGGTACTTTAAGTCCTGCAAACAGTTTCTTACTGAAATACTCAACATCGGCAAGTTGCCCAAGGTTCCCTGCCCCTTGCAGAATCTTTACGTCAGAACCAGAACCCTCTCGCTTAGCTAAGAATATGTCCTCCTCAGCAGACATCGGATTATAACGTAGGTCCATCTTACCCGTACTGGGGTCTATAGTCCGTTTCTTCTTCAGCTCTTTCTTGGTCTCCCTCAAATACTCCTGCGTAGGTTGTCCCGGCTCTATCCCAGTAACATCTATCATAAAGGCATAGCGTTGCTGTGCTCTAGTCAACCTTGCAATAACAACCCCGTCCTCCATCATGGACAATTGCTTGAACACTTTCCTTATCGGGTACAGAACAGAACCATCTACACCATACTTGCTAGTCCTGTCTTTCTTGAGCAGGAAGTGCAGTATCTGCCAGTCCCTGAACTTGGCTTCTGTTTCCCCTGTGTCTGTGGTCTGCTCATACGGAAACTCTGGGTCAAGTCTACCCCACGTATCCTCAACTACCTTCATCCTAGCAGGGGCTAAGTGCTTAATACGGTGAACTTCAAGGTCATCATGCACTACTACCTCTTCGAAACAGTCACCATACTTAACCAACTCCCGTGCTATAGACCACAGTTCTGAATCCAACTGGAGTCTCCTCTTTACTTCACCCAATACTTCAATCACAGTCTCAGACTCAGAAACGATTTCAATGGATTCGTTCTCTTCACGGTCACCACTGGTAGCATTGTCAGCATAAATGTCCAAAGCAGAAGCTATTTCAACTGCTTCTGTATCCATGCGTTCGTATTCTTTATACTTGTTCTTTCTCTTAGTCTCTAGCGTGGTTTCGTCTGCGTACCAGTCATAGGCCCCACCTCTGCTGGTATGCACCGAATCGCCAAACTCACGGCGTGTCTCAATAGCAGAGTCTACTTCAGGCGGGGCTTCATAAGCAGGATTGCGCCTAAACATGTCAGTCAATCTTTGCACTATATCTTCAACCAAAGGTACTTTCATAGCCACAGCCCTACCCCCTTTCTACTATACTATGCAAAACTTTCCATATCGACCACCTACATCACAACTTCTGGTACTCTTACGTTATTACTCGTGCTTGCTGTGCCTGCCATTTCACCAAAAGACGGAGGCGGCGTGGGTTCTTTAACTCCCTCAGATTCACAAGCATAACATACTCCAGCTACTGCATCAGCTACGTCCTTGGAGCCGTTGGCAGGATGGTCTACCTTATTCTTTTTCTCGTTTCTCTCAAGACGAATGGTCTCCTCGAACAGTGGGTCATAGTGATACGTAATCAACCTGTCTTCATACAAAGCATTCTTGTACGCTTCATATACAGCTGGATTCGTGTCGGCTGAAACTGTACCTGAGTCTATACCCGCCTGCTTAAATTGTTGCTGACTGTCTTTAGACTGGAACGAGTCGTAAGTCACTCGCCGTATCGGATAACCATAGGAACGCAATTCATAGACAAGACTACGCACATCGGCAAACTGTATCTCCCCACCTTTTGGAGGCTTGATGCGGAGCATAAATTCAATTACAATAATCGGTGCTTTCATCGTGTATTCTATACCTTCTTCATTCCTGCGGGTTACTGCCTTGTATCCCTGCACATAGCCCATTGCAAAGCCAGTACTATCACCAGAGTACGAAAGGTCGGCATGAACAAAACGTGGCTTGCTCTTCAAGAAGCTAAGCTCCCTCTCCAGTCTTTTCCTTTCTTCTCCTACTGCTGAATCTATCTGTTTCTTGAGTCGTGGTATCCGCAACTTATCCATCAAGAACACACCTTTATCCTGAAGCGTGCTCTCCTCCAGTGAAAACGGATGCTCAAGCCCTATCTCTGCTCCTTTACTCAGTGCCTCAACCACTTTACTTCTATAGCGTATGTACGGTCTGATGGTCAAGGTCGGTCTGCCAGCAAAGTCTCGTATCGCCGCATCAATGTCCCCTTCAAAGTCCTTCCTGAACTCCTCGGGTATCTCAAGCAATGGCAGGTTCTTCTCCTCTGCCTTAGCATATTCCTCTTCATTTTCTATGATGCGTGGTGCTTCTGTACCATCTCCTAACGAAATCCAAAACTTCTTCCCTGTCCACCTATCAGCAGGGAGCGTATCCCACTGAGCATATCTCCTCGTGAATATCGTTGGGTCATCTTCCGCATCCTTGAGCCGGCGTTCCGTATAATCCTCTGGGTATCGACTTGACGAAATCTGGAGCAGTATCCCGGGCAATTTCCCTTTCTTCATAAACCTTGACTTCATACGCCTTATCAGTGACTTCTGTAGGCTATCCGCTTGGTCATACTTACCGTTGGTCGTAGTTCTGGCCTTACTGTTCTCTATCACGGACATGAAGTTCACTTCGTCCATGACTCCACCAAATACGTTGTAACCAATAACACCACTGTCTCCTGCTGTGGCTGGGAACAACCATACATTATTCGGGAACCTGAGTTCATTGTTCCAAGGACCATACGGGTACTTCTCGACAAAGTACGGACTGGCATGAATCTTATTCTTTATGCCTTGGAACACAATCTTCTTGGCATTATCCCGTGTAACCCCAACATTGAGCAAAACAATGACAGACCCCTTCATCAAGCCATAGACTTTCTGGGGGTCTCTCAAACAAGAAATCTCATACAACATCCGACAAGTCGCTATCTCAGCAAAGGTTGACTTACCCCAACCAATGGCTCCTGTCAAAACAGCCTCTACATAGTCACCGTCAAATAACTCTTCAAGGTCATCAAGCAAACGTGGGAACACTTGTCCTTCCAAGCCAAGGTACTGGGGACTTTCAATGAACTCCCTCGTCTTCACTGGAACATACTTATACGTATAGCCCATCAGATTTTGCAGAATCTCTACTTCATTACCTTCGTTGTCACGCAGAATCTGCATCAGCATTTCAATATCATTTCTCGTGAACCCCAACGTTAGCTCGTCAAGACTCTGGACTATACGTCTATCCTCCAGTGCCAATGAACTCATGTCCTATCCCTCCAACTTTAACGGCAATACTACTCTTAGCATATTCGAATCTTTGAAACTGGACAGTGGCAGAGCCTCTTCCATTGGCATATGCTCACCCGTTGCATTATCTGCCAGTACTACAAATGGCTGATACAAACGACTAAGGTCTATGCCAAGTGTACTCACCACAAAATCTGTGACCTTCTGTGGGTCTACACTATCCTCAACGTCTATTTCCATTCTGCCACCTAACGATACAATAACAGTTACTTTCTTCTCCTCAGCCATATACATTCTCCTATCCCTGCAAGAGTGCAAGCAGTTCTTTTTTACTCGCTCGTCTGTTGAACGTAATCCCGGCTTTCTCAAGCTCAACTGTTATCTCGGCCTTAGTCAGCTTTTCAGGTGGAATCGGAGCAACAGGCTTCTTCACTTTAGCCTTAGCCTTCGCATCTGCTTTACGAGCTTTCCTCCATGCCTTCAAAATCTCCTCATGCATTGACGTTCTCCTCCTTTTTCTTTTTCTTTGCAACTATATCCCGCATCGTTTTCCAATAGCTGGGATACCACTGCACCTTAACATAATCCTCCAGCTTAATCGGAGTGGCTTCACCATAAGCAAGGACCAACTCTGGCTCTATCACCTCAACCATTTTCTCAAACCCTGCGATGAACAATTCCCTGACCTCCTTCGGTCTGTTTGCCCCTACAGTCGAGATGGCTACTATGCTTCCCTTCTCTATCCCAGCAAAGCAGAACTCATAACTCCTCTCGTCTGCCCAAGTTACAGATGGCAGTACTTCTATGCCATTACTCTGCCAATAGCAACCAATCCACCTACTACGATACGTATTCCAAACCTGTAACACTTTCGGGTACTCAGCATACAGACTAAAATCTGGTGTCAATGCCCTACCTGTCTTCTTGACTAAGGACAAAGTCTGCACTGGCCTAGTCCATACGTGTTCAAAGTGATAATCGTCAACGAAGAAATGTACAGCACCCTTCTTCATATCTACATCCCCACTCACACGTTGCTTGACAGGCAATAACCACTCTGGAACAAAGTAGTCTTTTCGTAAAGTCGGGATACCATAATCATTGTCAATGCCAAACAGGTTGAACGTATTCAGTGCATCAAAATTCCCGGGCAACCTTTTCCAACTATTCACTGTTCTCATCTATCTTTATCCCTGCCAATCTCTGTTGCTCTTTCTTGGCATTATCACTGAGTACCAGAAACGGACATGCCTTGCCATCAAAGAATACAGAATCAGGTATCCCATTCGGGTACTTTTCACAACTAGCCTTGTCAGTGACTTTCATCCCTTTCAAAGACTTCTCGTGCACCTTTACACATTCATAACACTTTGGCGGTTTTCTAGTTACCATAGTCCTGTCCTCCTTATGCATAATTCTTGGTCAGTACTCCCTGTACAAACGCATCGAATGTACCTGCCTCAACCTTTCCACCTGTAGCTATCTTAGCAAAGGACTCAGCCCACGCTTCATGATGGTCTGTCTTTGCATACTGCGAACTAAGCTTCGTACTCTTGAACGCTTTTTTCATATCTGCCTCTTTCATCTTGCCTGTTGCTATCAGATGGTCTCCTACGGTGTGACCATACTCATGCGAAATCAACCCACTTACTCCACCCGTTGACATCCATCCTGTCTGCTTGCACTGCGTATACTCCCTAGTCAACTTCTTCAGATTGTAATCACTGTCGATATTCAGCTTCCCATCCCCAAACACAGCGTAAGCACCATCATAATCCTTACCCCAAGCTACAACCAGATTCTTAACCCCAAACTCTTTCAACCTGGTCTCCCCTTCTACTGGGTACTTATCCATAAGCCCGGACAATACATCTGCACCAGCTCGAGCAAGCATCTCCTGCTCAGCCTTCTTCATATTCCTCGAACTGGTGTACACAATCCTCACCCCGGGCAGTGCTTTCTCAATATCTTTTGCAGTCGGGTACTTTGCTTTCAGGTAGGCTTCAAGTTCCTTGTACTCAGCATCACTCAGCCCGTCATCTGTGGCACTTCCACCACCACCTAGTAACTGTGCCGCACGTGATGCTCTAGCATGACCTTTGCTTGCTCCTCTACCTCCCATACTAAAACCCCCTCAAACTGCATAACTCTACAAAATACTGTATCTTTATGCTTTGTACCCCGTCATTTTTCGAGACCCTCTGCATAACTATTCATCGGTATCCTCTGTATCCCCCGCCGGTTCTACAATTACCTTAGACATCGCCTGAAGCATTTTTCCAGCCAGTAAGCCAAGTCTTGCTTTCGTACCTTCATCGGTAGTCTCATCCATCAGTGTCGAACTAAAGTTCCCTGACACACTAAGCTGGTCAGGTACTTTACTCATAATCCCCAGCTCCATCTTCTTCTGCACCATGCTATTCAGCAAGTCCATAGCTATACGTATCTCATGCCCAGTACTGCCGAACAGCTTGTTAATCTTAGTCTCAGTCTCAGCATCAATACTGATACGCCGTAACTGGAACAGGTACAGCTTTTCAAGTTCTTCTATTTCATTGATTCCTCGGTGCATCTTTTCAATAGCTCTTTGCAGATAGACAGGTGGGTCTCTCAACAGTTCAGCAGGTGGCAGGGAGCCTTTGTACCTGAACAGTTTCCTTACTAGACTATCACGCTTAATGGCGGTCTGTTGGAGCATATCTTCTTGTAACCATCTGGCTATCTCTTCAATAGCTATCCCAGCCTTGACCTTCTTGTGGAACTCTTCATAACAGTGCATATCTTTCAAATCCTTGAAGGCATGGCTTTTCTTTGCCTTCTTCTGTGCCATACGTATCACCCCAAACTAATCATGTACTGTCTACTTCATTCTTCCTCAACATTTTCCTTTACTACTATACTATGCCAATTTCTATGCTTACAATACAAGCATATACCAACTTTTTCTAGCTGTCTATTCTTAACATGACAAAACGATAGCTTATGACAGGTTTCTTACCTTCTTCCCTGACAAAACTACCGCTTTCTCTCTTCTTGGTCGGTCTACTTTACCCTTTTCACATCTCTTACGCTTCAATTCGGTGACAATACATGACAATTACCATTAGCGTGTAGTCACACGGTTCAAAACTACCATTTAACTTTCTCATCTGCTCATCTAATAACCATTATCCTGCCGTTCGTGGTTCACCTTGTTCTTCTTCCAATATTCTATTTCAAGCTCGTCCGGCGTTACACCAAGGCACATACAGAAACCAAGGAACGTACCAAATGCATCCCACCAAGCATCTACCCAGTCTGCATGCATCTGCAAATCTGTCGGCTTGATTGCTAACAAAGATATACGTGCAAACAAGTCAAGTGCTATTACAACCAGCATGTCAGGCGTACCTACTGGAAACTTTAGGTTCTCCTTCGGCTGTACTTTGTTCGTTACTGCTATGGACAGCAGGAAGTGCAAACAGTCAGCCAACTCTTCCAGCAATCCCTCTCGTGGCTCTCGGTCCTTGCTCCAATGCTTAAAGAACCGTGCTTCGTTGCAAGCTTCTCCAAACTCTACTAAGAGTGCAAGTACCCTCCCTTCGTATGTACTCGCTGGAGTCAGTCCGTGCTCTTCACATACTCGGTCATCCAATACCTTCTGTGCCTCAAACAGCTTCTTAATATCCATCCAACGCTCTGCTCCTTTCCATTATCCATATGCATAGCTTAGCCACCAGTAGCTGATGCCAGTTCAAACCTTCCTGCGGCATTATCTTTGCAGTGTATCCACGTGTCCTATACCAGTCATAGCAGAAAAACAAGAATCGTAACGTATTTTTCTCCCTTCTTCCATGTGCTGACAAGAAGACATCGAGACTGGCTACACATCCTTCTCCTTCTATGACTAACACTATCATCTTGTCTACCCTCATAGACAGTCTCTCTGTGTATTCTTGCATCATACTCCTCCTAAACTGCCATATCCCGTTTACGTAAACCCCCTGCCCTCCGTGCTGACAGGGCCAATCTTCCTTCTGTACTTGCAATAAGCATAGCAAGAATCTCTTCGCCAACATTAACATAGTTGTTCACATCATCTATGTACTCGTCAGCTATTTCCGATATGTGCAAGAGCAGGGTTCTGGTCGTACCTTCTACTACGCACAACGCACCATAGGTCTTTACCACTACAACAGTGGCTAGGACTATGTCCCCTATCCGCTTGTCCAGACTTTCGTCTACACTAGTCAGTTCCTCTTCTTCTGCTATTTCTATGCCTGTGCTGTGTTCATCTACAGCGTCCTCACCAAGCTCACGCATGACCCGGGCTATCTCACATATCTGATGATACACCATGCTGTCCTGCTTCCCGAACAAACCTGCTAGGCTCCAAGCCAGCCGTGTCTTTGGTATCTTGGTCGCTTCCACATACTTAATTCCTGCTACTATAATGTCCTTCTCTTCTTTACTGAACTTAATCCGCTTAGCTCTCCCCATATGCATATACCTCCTCTATGTTCTATGCTTTCATAGCTGTGTCCTGCTAACTATCTACGTCTCATCATCCGCTTACCTCCTCTCTACTGCATGTCACTTACAAAGGTACGGTTCCTCCAGAAGCTCTCATAACCAATAACCATCTGACCTTCCGCACCGTTGGGCTTCTTATACTGGACGTTATACATGTGAATCCGTGAAGACAGTCTTGCAGGACTGCTATCTCTCTTGGACTCATCAGGATTGTACATCAAGTCTCGATACTGGTCTGCTGTAATCCAGCCATACCCAAAAACATAGACTTCATTAATCCATAGGACTTCTCTGTCCAGATACATTACCTTTCCTGCCATTCCGAATCCCTCCATTCTCACTTCACTCGCCATATCTTATATGCACTTCTGTGGGAGCAATCCCAAGTGTCATACAAGACTCCATCTACTACCGATGCCAGATGACCTGCTACTGCTATTACGTATGTCCCTCTCCATTTGCATACATCTGCTATGGTATACCGCTTCTTCATCCCGTCTTCTCTGACATACATCACACCTATCGTCTTGTACTTTTTCAAGTACCTTTCATAGACTTCTTTACTGTTTGGCAATGCAAACTGTTTTCTGCCTATCTCTACGAGTGCATCGAAAATCTCTAACCAACCCTTGCCCTCTACTTTAGCTATTGCTCTAACAACACAGTCACTTGTCTTTCTATTCCTTGGGTTCAAGTTCTCCTTCACAAAACCCATTCTCCTCTGACCCTCCTCTGTGTTTTTTTTTGTTTTCTTTTATCTTAACATATAATGATGTCTTTGTCAAGCATATTTCCAAAATTTGTTTTGGCAATCCGCAAGCTTCTTCTGGTAATCCCTTTAGTCTCCAAAAAGCAGGTCGTAGAATGCGTTGTGATGCACGAAAACGTCAGAGTTTGAATATTGGGTTGAGGGTTCGTTTTTTAATTCGTTAGAATGCATCTTCTGTGAACCCCATAAAATGGGCAATGGAGGCTTTCTATTGCCTCCATTTATCTTTCCAATCTTTCTGGTGAGTCCAATTAAGCATCCTCTTCTTCAAAAATGCTTCCTTCGTCAGGTAGTGGGTCAAGTTCAGCTAACACAGTATCTCCATACTCAGTAATCAATTTCGAGAAAAACTGTGTCATGTCATAGTTCCCTGACTTCAATTCCTCAACCACACCATCAATCATTTTCTTCTTTAGCTTCTCGTCCATCATTATCCACAGGTGCGTTTTCCCTCCGTACTGGAAGACCATGAAGTTCTGCTTGAGCGTGTCACCATAGGTACTGAACATTTCGTTCAAGATTCGTGACAGGTCATCGACTGTCTTCATCTCTTTCTTGGCCTTGCCCAACTTGTCTTGCAGTTCCTTCGGCAGTTCCTTCTTTACATTTACATAGAGCTGGTCAAATGCCTTAGCATCCACAAGAGCCATCATTTCTTTCGTCAGCTCTTTCCCATACTTATCAGCCATCTGGTCAAACAGCTTCGTGAACTTAACTGGGTCAAGCTTGCCTTTGAGCATATTCATCCGTACAGTCTGGAACTTTGCCGCATCCATATCGAACTCATCCATAACATAAGCAGGTACTTCTGCCATTCCCAATACTTTGCATGCTTCCCAGCGATGGTGTCCTGACACTATCAAATACGTGCCATCATCTTCAGGCTTAACCATAATTGGCTCGGTCATCCCTATCTCACGGATGTTCTCAGTCAAGGCATTGAACACTGACTCACTCTGCGTGTTCGGGTTCCATTCATTAGGCTTTACACTGTTAATATCCAGATACACTATCTCTCTACGCATTTCCTCCATTACCTTACTCTCCTTTCAAATACGGGCAACCCTTCTTTGTTCAGTATATCTTCATAGCCAAGCAACTGCATCATGCGTCTTACAGTATGACCATACATAGTGCTTTCAACGAAGATGTTCGTATTCGTCTCCTCTTTGATTACCCTTGCCACATCTTCCATACTGTACCTTTCCCGTCTTAGCCTGCTCTCCATTGCTTTGTACAACCATTGGTCCTTCATACGCTGGTAGTCAATCTCCAGAACTTCAGCAAAACAATTACTGATGAACCTCTCCATCTTCTTTGCTACAGACATCTTACCAACATGCTCTGCCAGCCAGTCTTCCATGAAAGCTATGCGACTTTGAGCCTCTTCCAGATTATCTACCACCCACAGTAGCCTAGCAAAGACCTCTTCCTCAGTCTCGCAGATAAACGGATACTCTTCAGGCAAAAGTCCTTTCTGCCAAGGCTTCTTTAAATAAATCCCCACCTGTCCTGCCTGCAACTGCTCAAAGAACGAAAGACCAAACGACTCATTCTTGGACATACAAACAAACACATCAGCTCCTTCAAGCAACCTTTCGTACTGCTCACGTGGTGGATTCACATGCAGTTCTGTGTACTTAGACAATTCCTTGTACGCCTTTTCTTTGAACTCTTCTACAATATACTGCCTTGCTATTTCTGCACGTCTAAACGGCAAAGAGGCAACCAGCTCAACAGGCTTGCCAAGCTTCAGCATTTTCTCGAACATCTTACCTATCTTGTCTGCCTGCTTCACAGCTGACAGTGTGGTCGCAAACATAATGCGTACTTTCTCTGGATTCTTTCTTGGCTTAAACTTGATGCGGTCTACTGCTATACTATGTGGAACCACTACATTTTTCGTACCCATACTTCTGAGCAGAGTTGGACTCAGGTACTTTCTTGCCGCTACTTCCAACAGGTCTTTCTGGTACTCTGTCAGAAACATCGTGGGCATACTTGCTTGGGCAATGGTCTCAAGCAGATGGGCGTGTGGTCTGCTGAGCAACTCATAGACTAAGAATGCAGGACGTACTATACTACATACTGTTATCGGAGCTGGCAAGAAGAACTTGTTCGTGTAATTCCCTGCCATTGCATAATTGTCCATCTGTACTGCAATCTTTCCATTGAACTCCAACATCACATCATAAAACGTGTCCCCACTACCTACATTGAAGTGCTTCCACCAGTCCTCCGTAGCAAAGTGCGTTGTGAACTTACGCATATACTCTACTTCTATTACTTGGTCTATGCCCTCCAGACTTGCATCCGTGTACTGCCACAAGTGTCTATCTTTCGGAACTGGCATAATAACATGAACATTTGGTAGCATAGACAAAGCTTTAGCTGTATCTATTGCACTCAAGCTGATACTGTGTCCTACAACATTACCTGTCCAGTAGGTCGGGTTCACTACCACCCTCATGTTCCTTACCCTCTCCAAAAGTCTAACACCTCGCTATCCTGCTGTATTCCAGTCACCTCTACAGAACTACCAAGCCAATTCTTGAGCCGACTTATATCTGCAACACTGTGAAATGTATCTGTCCGTGCAGACTCACTCTCAATGACATACCGCAAAGTCGGATTCACAAGCTTAGCCAGCTCTATCAATTCCATAACACTGCGACCTACCCCTGTTCCTACATTTATGAGCCTTTCATTTGGTGGCGACTCAACAGCCTTGCAGATGATGTCCACTACCCTATCTACATGAATAAAGTCCCTCATCATTACGCCTTTGTTGAATGCGTAGAACGTCTCCTCTCTCCTCATACACTCGTCAAGAACATTTATCACGCCATCACCACCACTGCCATAGACATTGAACAAACGGAGCATGGTAACAGGCAAACCACTATGGTGCAGGAGCATCTCTGCTCTATACTTACTCGCCCCATACGGCGTTGTTGTTCTTGGAAACGCAGACTCATCCTGCTGTGGACTACCATACACTGCCGCCGTGGATGCAAACACTATCCTACTTTGCAACCCTGCCCTTTTGACTGCCTCAATCAGGTAACCTGTTGCCACTGTATTTGTCCAGCGCATTTCATCCACATCACCATACTTCTTTGCGGCAAGATGCACAATCACACTTGGCTTCACTATAGCTACCTCTAACTCTAACCTGCGAGAATCCCTAATGTCCACAGCTTGGTTCCCTCTGAAGTCCACTACTGACACGGTGTGCCCTAGCTTTTCCAGCTGTTTAACAAGGTGCTTTCCTATGAACCCTCTCCCTCCTGTTACCATTACTCTCATCTGTACCCCTCCTCAATAAACTACCTACTCCAACTCTTCCAATCTGGTACTACTAGCCGTGGCATTGGAGTCTGGAACGTGTCTACGTAGCCAATACCCAGCATCATCTTATACAGTTCATAGTCTTTCGGCATATTTGCATTCGACAGCCTATCCTTATTCTTAACAGGAAAACTCCTGCCAATCTGGTTCAGCACAGTCAGCATCCGTTGCAACGTAATTGTCTCACCCGGCTCGAACAATTCGGTAGCCTGCTTTATCATGCCTGCAACTCCACTGTACCTTGTGCAACTGATATTCACTTCAGCATCCATGCGAAGCAGAACCTGCTCCATCTGACTATAAATTCTGCCAGCACTGAAGTTCTGGCGAATGTATTCCTTCATTCTCTCCATATCCTTGGAAACCTCGTCATAGTGGTCATAAATGTACATCAGCATCCCATATGCTTCTTGCTTTGACTTGAACACCCACGGATACCAGTCTGGCAACTGGGACACAGCCCACTCTTCATTATGGAACAAGACAGGCATACCCATGTACATCTGCTCCCAGAAACCTACTGGAAACCCTTCAGACGTTGACCAACAAATCGCTACATGACTTCTTGAAGCAATCTCCATGTACTTATCTCTTGGGCAACTGAACGTGATGTCCAACACATCCTTTACCTTGTCATAAGCCTTGCTACCAGACTCATACGTAGAGAACTTCAGCTCATCCGTGTTGGTCGTAATCTTTATCTGTGCGTCCTTTCCAGAAGCAATGAACTTAGCATACAGGTCAAATATCAGCTCAGGCTGTTTGACATGATTCAACCTTGCCCCAAAGAACAGGGTGAACTTATCAAACTTCTCTGTCCCTTGCATTATCGTGTCTACCTTTTCTATAGGCACACCCACCGAGAGCATCAATGCTTGCTTCTCTATCCTCTTCACTTCAGTGGGAGCTAAGAACTTCCGAGCATTTCTGAGTGATACCACCTTCTGATGCTCAGTCAAGAATACTGGTACAGAGTAGGCATTTCCCAGTGCTTGCAGAGCATAAAACATCCTCGTATGACTCCTATTCTCCTGCATTTCGTAAACTGCTGGGTACAGAATCATACAAGGCACATCCGACTTGTGGACGATGTCCGACAGAGTCAACTGGTAAATCGGAACCTGCGCTCCCATGTCTGTAACAATACAGTCTACAAAGTACTTGCCGGACACCCTCGAGAAACTATCAGCCAGTTCCTTTAAATCAACCATGCCAACTTCTGTATAAAAATCATACCCTTCATGGGACTTATACACATACATAAGCCCTGTCATTCGCGTTACCTGTGACTGTGCATACTCTGGTACTATCATGTAGCAGAAATGCCCATTCTTAATCAGGGACTCTGCCAAATCCAGTGAAGCCAGATACCTACTATCCGTGTGGATATTCCTTAACCCTATCTGTGGTACAATCAGTATCCGCATCACTGGACCCCCTTCAACACTGCTATCAGCTCTTCTGGCGTGCAGTACATCAGAGCATCAAGAACAGACAGATTCGGGACAAATCCACCCTTCATCTTTCTATACTCTGGGCACTGCCATTTCTGAACCCTAACTTCTATATTTGCCTGCTCAAACGAAAGCAAGTCTAAATATGCATCATATGCTGGCTGTCCACACAGGTACACATCAGCATTGTGTTCTTCAGCCAGCATCAGCATCCAATCCGATGGCTTTTCTATACAATCAGGGCGTAGCCCTGCTTCAAGCAACTTTCCCTTCCACGCTACTCTCTCCATGACAACTCGTGCAAGAGTAATACCCAGACTCGCCATAGACCACTTAAACCGCTCTGCATTGAGGAACACCTCTACTACTAGCTCCATCACTTCTTTGTACATAGGTGCTTTGCCATACAACCGCTCCAGCTCAACAGCATGCTTGTGCGTCCAGCGTGAGGCATAGTCTGGTATCGCATCAAGCAGAGCCTGCCTGTTTCCACCACATACAGGTACAGTGAGTCTCCGTCCGTCTAACTCAGCCCTGCATTGTCCCGACCTGCGTGAAATCTGTGCCCCTGCTAAGCTAACAAAGACATCAGATTCGTACATCCTCGCAAAGTAATGCAGTCTCTGGAAGTACCCGGGCTGAGATACACATACTGTTACCATTCTATCCCCACCTTTCCTGTATCTGCTCAAACAGCTTCTGTTTCTTTATATCAGCACCTATATCAATACGATAGAGCATATCTTCAAAGGACACCCTCTTGATTGCCCAATCCGCAGACAACCGTGCATCTCGCAGAGTCTCACCTCTACCAACTGCAACCATGTGCCTACCTCCCTGTGTCCTCAATGCACTCAACGAGCCTTCCACCCCTATTGGTATCAGATTCTTCATGCCGCCCTTAATCTTTATGGGCATACCCTGCTTCACCATATCTGGATACGGATAACCTCCTCCTGCTAGAACAACACCAACTCCATACAATGCTCTATCAAAGTCACAGCCTCCTGCAAGACCACAACTCCATGCATGCAGGTACAAAGCCAAGTCTGCATCCAGCGTGTGCAACAGAACCTCTGTAGTCGGCGTACCCCATCTCGCTGTCCACTCAATGGCATACAGCTTGCCTGTATCCTGCTCGTACATGCAGTCAAGCCCAACCCTGCCAAAGTACTGCTTGCTAACTAAATAGTCACTCAAGGGTGCTATCATGGTCTCCACTATACCATTTGGTACGCAGTTCCACACGACTGCACCCATTGCTCCGCAGAACGGCCCAAGGTTCCCACAGTACGTCCTCTTATAATCTGTCTGCAAACAGATGGGCACTGGCCCTCGCTCAGTTTGCATCCAAACAATATTCACAGGCGTGCCTTCAATCTTCTTCTGGAGCATAGCTACTCCATCTTGTGCAACAATGAGGCGTGCCTTCTTTCGAATCCCTGCTTTGTCTGCTGGGTCAAAAACTGTCACCCCTCTGCCGCCTGCAAAACCAAGCTGTTTTACCACACAATAGCCTGCCATACTCATCACATAGTCTATCTCACTGTCATTTCTTACTGTACAGAAAGGTGCTACAGGTACTCCTGCTTTGCTGACAACACTCAAGCCAAACTCTTTATCTGCTTCCAATGCTACTCCACTCTTTGACGCACCAAATACTGTATAGCCACGCTCTCTCAGCATATCTACAGTACCTGCGTAGCTAGGCTCCCAGCTGACAGGAACTATCAAGTCCGGCCTGAACCTCTCAACAAATGCGTTCATATACCAGTCATCGAGCAATGTGTCCCTGCAAACCGTTTCAAACATTGAATCCATGTACTCCCTACCACCTATAACAGCTAACGTGTGCTTATGCTTCTTCATATTCTTTGCCATTGCGTAGACACGCCCATCATTACCAATCAGCAAAACTCTCATCCACTACCCTCCTCTTAAAACAACTCTTCCCTACTCAGCACAAATGTAAAATTCGCTTTAGTCATCTGCGTGATGCTTACATTCTGTGTGACTCCTCGACATATCTCATAAACCTTCAGTGGGTCAAAGTACAGACGGTTCGGGTGGATGTGCGGAGCCTGCTCGTCCTTCAGGTCAAAGATTACAATTCCTTTTGTGCAAGCCCACAGCTTCCTGACACTCATATCTATGAAACCATACTGGTCCTCACTGAATATCGTATTCATGCACTGTGATGCTATGACAACATCAGCCATCTTAACAGTGGTGTCTTCAGCAAAGAAATCCTCCAACCTAAAATCAGTCTTTATCCTGTACTTATCCGCTCTTTCTAGTGCTATAGCCAAAAATTTCTCGACAATGTCATAACCAGTGTACTCGACTACCCTGTGCAACATCTTTGCTTCTGCTAAATAGTCCAGTAGCATTGCCGTCCCACAGCCAACATCTATGATACTGACTGCACCAAACTTGACCTCTGCCAGAGCAACTATCTCCTTGACAATCCTGTCCATGAGGACTGTCTGTGTTCTACTATTCATGTGCATTAACGTAATCTCATCCTGTGCATCCTTCCACTTCTCACCATTCGTAAAGAACTCAGCTATCTTTTCTGCGTCATAAAGCTTACCCATCCCGCACAACCTACCTTTCACTTACTGAACCTCGTCTACCCACTCGTTGAACAATCTCAGGTACTCTTCTGGCACTTCTAACCCTTCCAACTCTGCTTGGTCTCTCGGGTCCAACCGTCCATTCTTCTGTGCCATCAGCACACCATTGTAAAACCCCTGCGGTGTCCCGGGGAACCTTCTGTCTGGCATAGCATACAATTTCTTATTGCTGGCATGCAATCCATCATACGCCCATGCTGGCAGTTCAATTGACTCTGCATCTTGCAGTCTTTCATAAGCTATTTCCATAAACTTCTCTGCAAGACTTCTATACTGCTCTGCATTACGTATGGCGGTCTCCATCGTAGGCAAATCAGGCGTACTGCCCATGCAAGCCATAAACCTGAGCACCAACTGCCAGTTCCCATCTGCAAATCCAGTCTTTCTGTTCAGGACATAGCTTGCGGCTTTTCCTGCCCGGGCCAACCCGCCATCACCTAATCGCAATCCTTTCTTAACACACATATCTGTCAACCATTCATGATAATCATGCGGGTCGTGCTTCAGTTCTCTTAGCCTACGGAGCACGGCACTACTTTTCTTAGCATTCTCGAACCCACCCTCATCGACTAGCATGTCCATCTTAGCCATCAATTCTGGGATACTTTCAGACGTTGGCGTTGGCACTTTCTTTGATGTCAAGAACAATAGATTCTTTCTCCTACCATGCTCACAGTTCCACCAGTTCGCACCTTGGCATATCATAACTGCCCCTAGCAGTACATCTACCTCAGTCGTTTTCTTATTTGGCTTCTGGTACAGCTTAACCATGTACTCAATGACGTTCTGGTCTACCCCATCTTCACAGGCATCTATCAACAGTCTACGCTTGACATAAAACGTATCCTGTCCACCTGCCATGAGCAACGCACCGTAGAACAGGGCGTGCTTCATTTTCTGCATACGAAGTGCTTTTATCATGGCAGACATTATCCCCGCTCTGTTTTTCGTAACAAAAGCTTTGCCACTTTCGTACGCCCATGCCTTCTTTTGCAGTTCAGGGCTTGTTTCACTGCGTAGCTCAAGCAATAGGTCCATCAAGGTCAGCTGTTTCGGCATCTCATTTTCCATTTAGTCACCTTCTAATCTAAAATTTGTTAGTTGTTACTTTAATCTTAGCATATAACTAAGCTTTTGTCAATGCTGACTAAACAACCATGCGTAATGCTTTGAAGGCTTCTGCATAAGGCAATCCAACCTCTACTCCACGCCTTTCTGCCCACATTCGAATCGTCTGTGGCGAAATCAGGTGACTTGCTTCTCTAATCTGTGACTTATGGCATTCCATTGCACGTATCTTATCGTCAATCACATCAGTTATGTCCAAGTGGAAACTTGAGCCACCCAGCTCTCCTACATGCCAGACTACAAACGGATACTCATACATAGCTACCAACTTTACATGAGACGTATTCGGTGTGGGCCTCAGTGCCGCAAAGCTTGCGTCAAACACTGTCTTATGGTCTTGATGGAAAGACGGATACGGAAGGAACACTGCGGTAGGCTTGAACTTACGCACACGCTGGTCAAACTCCGTGACAAGGTCTACAATTGGCATTGTATGCAATCTCTGCTCAGAGTGTCTGTACAAAATCTCACCACTATCTGCATTCAACTCAAACAAAGCATTGTAGAACTCATTCTCCCTCGTGTCAGCTGTTACCAATGCATTACTATGGTAGAACTTCACATCCCCTACAGTAGCTACTACTACGTGCACTTCGCCACCTTCATTCTTGACTTTCTTCATCAGACCACCACAACCAAGAATGTCATCGTCACTATGCGGAGCAATTATCAGCACCCTATCCAACAACTTATCAAACATATACCCATCCCCGCTTCCTCTACATACTCTCCAACTGCAAGAAGAACACGATAATCGTTATCTCTTTCTGGAGCACCTCGTCAAATCGTGTGTCAAATCCCATCTTGATACGGAGTTCCTTAGCTTCATAGGCTAAGAACGACTGAGCAACAATAATGCTCTTCACAGCGGTGTTCACTGCTGTCTCTCCCATTGCAGTCAAGTGAACCACAGGAACTTCCTTCATGTACTTTGCTATGGCCCCACCAAGCTTATTCGGATGCGTCTTGTTAGCTACCTTCAACTCTACTATCTGGTCGTTATTCCCCATTCATACTACCACCCCTACTTCAATTCTTATGCAGACAGGAGTGGCTCCAAATCCCAGCCACTCTCTGCTACTCCCTTATCGTTCTTCATCCGAACCCGACTGCACTCTATACCATACTGAAGGAACCAGTCATACGAAAGGCTTGCTTTCCCTTCGGCTAATGCTTCCTCCTTTGCTGTGACATAATCCTCAACCAGAACCGCAAAGCACCTGTTCGTCCCTTTAGCGATGTCTTTTCGTGGTGACTTCTTCGTGAATCTGAAGTTCACCAGCAGGAAGCCCATGCCTCCTGCTCCGACCAACATGTAGTCAAACGGCGTGTCTCCAGTAAACCTCTGCTGATGCCCTATCGCTTTACTTACAATCATCTTCTTAACAAGGCCATGCTTCTCAAAGTCGAGCAACCCTTCTATCTGGTGCTCCTGTACTTTATCAAAGGACAAACGTGGCTCCTGTGTCTTCTTGCACTCAATGGCTATCGAAGGCAGGTTCCCACCATACTTATTCTGTAGCCATACTAAGCTACGCTTGACTTCTGGTTCAAATACACTATCAGCCATTTACATATCCCCCTCAGACGACCACTCTTTCGTCAGCTGTTCTTTTCCATGAGCAACTATCCCATCCATGTCAATGTCATCCTCTATCGGAGGCTTTGCCCCATCCAACCCTCTGCGTGACAACTCTCTGGACAGTGCCTGATAGTACTTCGAGTACACATTCAGCAAAGCAGCAAGCAATGTGTACCGTGCTTTGGCTATTTCATAGTCTGCTCTAATCTGAGCATTGTCTACGTAAATCACAGCTTTCCGTTGTTCATCACTCATGCCACCTTCAGCCACCATCTTTACATACTGCTTCTTGCGTTCGAACTCATACTTGTTACCTTTGGCAGTCTTCGTGATGTCTGCCCGGGCTACCTCGAACTGTGCATATGCCATAACAGTAGACCAGACTCCTAACAGCTCACCCAGCTGGTCACTCGTCAGCATGGACAGGTCGTTTGGGAACTCTAAATTCTCTATGTCCCCACCTGACCAGTTCTTGGGTAGAGGAAATTTCCTCCCTATGACAAAACTCATCGCTTCACGTAACGCCCTTGTCTCTTCCTCAACTTGTGCATCTTTGTTCTCTTCTTTTGCCATTCGTTATACCTCCTCAAAGCATGCGTCTCTTGCAAAGCACTTCTTCGCTCTTGAGCAACCTTTGGTCGTACAGTGCTTGAGCCTATCAGGTGTCACACCTTGCCTGTACCAGTCCAGTGTCTGCTGTAGCATGGCTCTCTTGTCTGCAATCATGTCATCTTCATCATCTACATCCATGTGCGTAACAGTAATCCCCGCCGGCATCTTAAACGGTGTGCTTGCGTCAAGCCAGTATTCCTTCATTGCCTGCGTATCCTTATTCATATACAGAATCGTTGCACCTTCATACGGCATCCTAACAAACTGCAACAGGCCATGTACGTCAGAACCTTCTTCTTGCATTGCCAGCAACTCCTGCTCAAACACTATGTCCTGCCTCCTCAGCGTGTCCAAGTACAACAATACCTGTTCCTTATGCACATCAAGTGGCTCAACTAGGCTGTCAAACGTTCTACTGTTTGCAGTCTTGAACTCGAACACAGTCTTTCCACGGTCAAGCCACAGGATACCATCTGTCTTACCATGCAAACATAGCTCGTCATCTGTAACAGCAAACTCCGCATATTCAAACTTTGCTTTATGCGGTGTATTCATCGGACATATCTGTTCAGCATTCGGCTTGAATCCGTAGAACATACAACGTCCTTCCATGCACCATCTTTTACACTTCCACATACCCATGAGCCTGCCTGTCTCACTCAAGCGTTCCTGTACCAGCGTATGCAGTGCAGAACCTACGTCAAACCGCCACTTTGTCTGAACATTGGGAGCACCATTCAAATACAGACTTTTGTCGTGCATGCCAAATATCCATGCCCTCGGGCAGAAGTCACCACAAACCTCGGACGGATGGAAACAATCTCGTCTTCTCTTCATTGAGTCCAGTTTACTTGCCAATATCACTGCCTCATTCAATACTGGGATTACATAGCCACCACGTTCCTTGTTCTTAATCAAGTCTTTTAGCATTCAATCTACTCCATTTCCCTCAAAACTTCCTTCAGCTTGCATACTGCGTTCAGTGAGAGCCGACTTACATAACTTTGAGAAAGCCCTAACTTTTCTGCTATCTCACCACAGGTCAACCCACCAATCCTTAGCATCAAGCACTCACCCTCCAGCCTAGTAACCTCATTCAAAGTCCCACATGACATTTCTATAAGCATTGCTACCTCTACTAGGTCGTCTGTACTCGAACTGTTGTCAGCAAGCATACCTATCACATCTATAAAGCCATTTTCCAGTTCAATGACGGCCCCAACATATTCAATCTTAAACTCTTTCTTCTCTTGTCTTAGGTACATTCGTATCTGGTTATCCACTGCCCGGGCAAGGTACGACTTGAACTTACCCTTCGTTTCGTCAAAGTTACCTCTGACGCACTTCATCAAGGCAAGGTCTGCTTCCCCTATTGCGTCATCTGCTGAAATCACGCCTCTCCTGACCCATTCGTAAGCAATGCTGTATGCTAGGCGTGAGTACTGCTTTACCAACTGCTCTATACTCTGTGCATCCCCAGCTCTCGCTTTTTCAAAAACCCCTCCTGTCAATCCAACACACCACCCCCGCATTTAATAGCATCTTGGGTGGCATGCCACCCAGTTCGAATATTCATGCAAATCTAACAAAGCGAGGTGCACTTTCTGGTGCACCCCGCCTTTATCCCTAAGCCGCATGTAACATGAGCTTACGGACCAACTCCCCTGCATACTTTTCAAACTGGTACTGTCTTGTGACTGAAAACTTCTGAGCGACTTCAGTGATAGCCCCTGCTATTCCCCAAGCGTTGGTGTCCCATCTTTCCTCCATAACATCGAAAATCTCACTGACAGTTTCTTCTCCGACACCCAAACTGGTTTTCAACTGTGTACGCAGTCTTACTTGCTCATCAACCTGTAGCCTTCTCAACCGTGCTTGTTCCATATCTTTTCTGGCTTCTGCGACATACGCTGGGAACTGTTCTATGGTTGCGGCAATCTGTCTCGTGAAGTCTTCTTTATCTATGCTGAAGTGCTTACGTCTGTAAACAACCCCTCTGTCTTCAGAGACAATCAGTCCGTTCGTACAAGCGAACGTGTAAATCATAAACTCCACAGAAGCTACGGATAATCCTGTTTGTCCATTTCTGTACAGCATCCCTGCGGTAGACAGGTCTCTTCCCTGACTTGCATCGTGGAGCACGACCTTTTCAGTGTCCACAAGGCGCAAACTTAGCGTGTCTACTGTCAACGAATGTGCTTCAATCTGATACTGTCCACTTGAACCAAGAGCTTTATTCAAGCAGTCAAGGGCATCGCCGTGGTCAAAAACTCCATACTTATCAGAAAGAACAGCTATAACGGTATCCCCACAGACCCGAACCAGTATTTTCTTGTCTCCCTGTAAGCCAAGCCATCTGTTCAGGTTCTCAGATACCAGCGAAGCAATATGGTAAGACTGTGCTAAGCATTTCTTCATATACGAAGTCACACCCATACCACTTTTCTCACAAAGCTGGCTAAATGCCGTATTCGTTAGCCAGTATCCTACACCCCTAACGATGAGCTGTGGCGAGAACATACTGTTCACACTCTCAGCGTCTGAGACATACACATACAAGCTATCCGCTGGCACATACATATCTACAATGGCATCCTGCATTGCCTGTGCCTGCTGATACAGGTCGGTCCCTCTAATTGTCTTGATTGCTGTCGTGTTCAACGGCAATCTTGTCAGTCTTCTTGCATCCTCGTCTGTCCCTAAACGATATGCAGATAAATCAAGTACTTGTGTCATTACACTTCTCCTTTCACATCTAAACCAGTACCACCTCAACCTTTCGGTCAACCAGTGCACTTAAATCCTTCTCAACCTCTGCTACAGACAGGCTAAGTCTATTTACGTCTTTTTCTCGCAGTTCAATAATTACAACATATCTTCCAACGTCTACCTTCTGCGGAATCACGTTAAACATATAAATCACCCTGTCTCGAATCTTCTGCTGTTTCAACGCAATTTCCATAATTTTCTCACCTCTGTTCAAACCATACCATATACTGCGTTCTTTGTCCAGAACTATTCATTATCTTCTAGTTCAAAGTACTCCCGCAACTTCTCTAACGGAATCATCGCCCACTGCTTCGACCCAAAGGACATGGTTTCGAACTCAATGACTAATACAGGTTCTCTCCCTGCTTCGAAAGCTTGCTTCTCCAGTTTATCCAACCAAGCTTCTGTAATCTTGATACTTTTCGCCTGTGTACTTTTCTTCTCAATCAAGCGTTTGTACCCTCGTTCTCTTACCCTCCCTTCTCGGCTGAATCCATGTAATACGTCACCCTTCGTCCTACCTTTTCCTGACCCGGGCGTAAGCGTACCACCTAGAACTCGGCTCGTCCGTCTTTCACCTTTCTTGCCAATTTCATTGGCTGTATATGAACCCAACACAGGCTCAGGCTTGCCATCACGTTTCTTCTTAACTGCCATGACTACTTCCAAGAACACACTGCATTACCTTCTGTGCTATACTGTCGGCTATATCTGGTCGTGTGTCTAAAGCTTGAACAAACTTCTCTTCGCCTTGTACTTTCAACTCTTCACCGTCTTCTGTAACGTAGCTGTACCATGAACCCTGCTTCTGTGCTACTCCGTAGCGAACTCCATACTTGACAATGCTTAGCTGATTGTCAATCTTGCATTTCTTTACGCCATACTCTTCTGAATCATCGGTATACAACGTGAACATGCCCTGCCTGTGCGGTGGGAACGTCTTGTTCTTCTCCACATTAAACCTTACTTGCTGACCTACTGGCTTCTTGTCACCTATGCTCTCATAGATTCTTTCAGCAGGTCTTGCAAAGAACTTGAGTGTAATGCTCGAAGCGAACGACTGCCCTCTGCCACCGGGCATTGTATCTGGTGACCCGTACATAACACCTACTTTCTCTCGAATCTGATTTATCAACAGGACTGTGGGCTTTCTTGGGTTCTCCATTCCAAGACTGTTGAACCCTGACTGTATTGCCCTCATCATCCTATTAATCAACTTAGCGTGGACTCCCACTATCTGGTCCTCGGCAGACTTCTCAATCTCTACTGCTGGACTCATCATTGCTATGGAGTCTACAACAAGAATGTCTACCTCACCTGTTCGTATCACGGCTTCTATTACGTCTACTGCCTGTTCAGAGAACTCTGGCTGGAACAGGTACAAGTCTGCATTATCACCACCCAGTGCTTCAAACCATACTGGGTCAAACGTCCCTTCAATGTCACAATAGAACGCCATCATTGCCTTACCAGCCTCACCACAATTCAGACAAATCAAAGGACTGCTATTGCCATGCCTGAACATCATACTTCCACATTCTCGGCAGGTATGCTGAGCCGTGGCAACAACTTTCTGGGCTACAGTGGTCTTCCCTGTGCTTTCATTCCCAGTCATTATCAAAATACGGCCTCTCGGTATCCCTCCACCCACCTCAACGTCAAGGCTGAAAATCCCACTTGAGAATCGTGGCAAAATCGGATACTCGTTCCCTCTTATAACTGTGCCCTTACCATACTTCTTATCAATCTGCTTCAATACAATGTCCAGTCTATTATCTGACACTGGCATCCCTCCTTAGCTAGTTCATCCTTTCGAAGAACTGCTCGTTCAAAAAGTACTGTGCTCGATGCGGCTTGATATGCAGGACTGAACCTTTCTTCTGCATATCTTGCAAACTGCATCGTAGTATGACTTTACCTACTTTAATCAATAGCCATGTGACTCCACGTTCACACAAGCCATCACAGACATCACAGTCTAAACCCCACGCAGACACACCATCTCTTCTTGCTTCTTCGACTGTCGCTCTGCCAAACCTGAACAGATGCTTTGCTACATCCCTACGACAAACAAGCGTATCACCTTCTAGTCTACCTATCCTACGGCAAGTACCATCCGCATACGTAATCTCCACAAACATTACTTACCCCCTACTGACAAAACAGTTACCTCCAAATCCTGCCGACCCCACTGCAATGCTTCTTCTCTGGTATCCATTACTACATCAATCATAATCTTATTGGAATTGCGGAGCATGCTACCTGTGTCCTCAACCCGGGCTTCACCATAGTTTGGTATGTACAGGACTGTCCCGGCAGGAATCCTACGAAAATCAGCCGCACATAGCCCCCTACTTACCCGTACTCCCGTTGCTGTAACACTCGGGTCTCCACTGTAGTCAAAGCCGTCTACTGACTTGGGGTCCAGTGGAGCATAACTTGCTACACAAGCAGGAATAGTCCTTAACTCCGCATTCTCAGCCTTGAGCCATGCTATCTCAGCCTTGAGCCATGCTATCTCAGCATCTTGCATTTCAAATGCCCTTTCTACTGACTCACACTGCATCTGTACCAGTTCATCCAAAGCTTTAAGCTCGGCATATACAAACCAAAGCACATAGAGCAACATCAATACCAGAGCTACCTTTGCGAGTACCTTATGCGAACACTGCAATACATCAACCTCCTCTTGCATACGCTGTAAACCCCTCTACAGCGTGCCCTTCACTTCTCGTACTTTGTCAAACAGCAATTTCTCTGCCAGCTTGAATGCAAACTCCTGTGCTTCTGGGACTTCTTCCTTGTAGCAAGGTATCCGCACACCTGAGTCTACCCTGAGCGATTCATAATTTCCAAGGTTAATCGTCAAACCAAGCTTCGTCTCAACCTCAGCCGGTGTGGTCGCAAACGTATCTACATAAATCATGCTTTCTTCTTTGCTTTCCTCACCTACAGCTTTGCCCAACTTCGTATACTGGGAACTTACAAACACCTGACCATTCCGTTTCTCTTCCATCTCGACTCCTCACTTTCCATTCTTATGCTTTTATTCTATAGCAAAGCTATTTCAGCTCTGTTACAGTCACCTTGTCAACCCACCTTCCACATCGCTGGCAGGTAGCTCTTACTGCGTGCTCATCAACTGCTTCTAGCTCATCATACAAAGCCTCTCCACAGTTCTTGCATGTACCCGCTACAAGGAACCTCTTCTGCTCCTGCCTGCCATGCACATCCAATGGACTCATGCAACAAAAACAGCTTACTGTTACCCATCTACCTTCTACTAAGTGCTGAAGGGACGGAGTTCTGTGGCAAAAGGGGCACGGTGCAGGGTCAAACCTCCAGCTGTCTCGATACATAGGCTCAATCCCATCAGGTTGTAGTGCTTCCAACCCTTCATTAACTAGCATGAAGAATGGATGCGCACTAAAATCCTGAACCTCGAAACTAAGCCAATGCCTATTCTCAACAAACAACCGCATCTGGTCTTCTGTGAACACTCTGTAGTTCTGCCCACTTCTGTGCATCACATCAGCAAGGTAACCACGCAAAAACCACAACCTCAACGTCTGAGTACTCCTTCGTACCACCTCAGCTACCTTTCTCGAGTAGAACACAGGCACTTCATACGTACAAGGATACCGAAGGTCTAACTCATTCTGAATCGTCAATGAGAGCATCGTATCTGGTATCAGCTCCAGCTCTTCATAGTCAGCTTTGTTCAAACCAATGCTCTTTGCTCTTCGTTGCTTCAGCCAGTAATACCGCTTTGCCTCCAACTTCTTCTGCTTCCGATACTCTTCGTCTTCGCCATACTTGGTCTTCCTGCGTTCAGATACCTTATCCTTGTTCTCGGCATACCATTTCTTGAATGAAAAACCTTCTTCTAGCTCCTCGCTTGCCTGCTCGCACTTGACACACACATGATTCTCCTTTGCGTCTTCTCCGCAGTACATGCACTTCGTCATCCTAATCCCTCATTTCTTTTTCGCTTTAACCTCTTTGACTGCGTACTGGATACCAACATCCATGACTTTCGCCACGTCACTGGTCTCAATCTTCTCCAGTGCTACAAGAGCCTCAACCCTTGCTTCTGTAACAACTTGAGTCACTTCAAACAAGGCTTTCATTTCTGCCAAGTCCTGTTCTACAACCTTCTTGCTATCCAGCGTATGAAACAATTTCTTGTAAACTGTGTCAATTAACTCAAGCACTTTTGCAGGGTCTGTACAGGTAACACGCTGTTCACTACCCAAAGCCAACAAATCCTTCTCTTTGAGCAATTCCTCTGCCTTTTCAGCATTAAACTTAGCATAAACCCTCTTCTCTGCCTTCAGTGCATCGCCTTCAACACCAGCCAAGTACAAGTGACCTTTCTCATCTGCCCTCCCTTCAGACAGGAACCTTCCCTTCATCGTAGCATTGTCCACCAGCTCCTTCTTAGCCGCATCAGTGAACGTTTCGATTCTCTTAACAAAGGTGTTCGCCAATCTAAACCCAGTAACTAAATCCGGCGTGGGCATGGTCGGGATATGCTCTACTAGAGCTTCGAGCATATCCACATCTCTTCTGGTCTTCAGTACGTGTTCTACAATTGCCAATTCTTTGCTCATCTGTTTTCCTCCTCTTTTTCAAATAATTCAAGTTCAGCAAGCAGGTAAGTATTCCCGCTTAACCATTCAATGTACTGCATCCTTTCATCCATACTGGTCTCATCAGCATACATCCGTAACAGGCATTGCATATTGCTTGCCACAAACGCTTTCAGTTCAGCTATAGTCGGGTCTTCTTTTGCATCTGTGTCTTCGTAGTCACTAACCAGTTCTCTCAACTGCTTGGGTACGTCATCCCATCCGTATCTTTTTTCTACTTTCCCTACTGTACTTTTACTCATCTTTTGCCCATCTCCTTCTGTGTTTTTTTGTTTTCTTTTATCTTAACATATAGTGGGGTCTTTGTCAAGCAAATGAGCAAAATTTTACAGATATACCAAGTGGCTTCTAAAAAGCAGGTCGTAAAATGCGTTGTGGTGCACGAAAACGTCAGGGGTAATGGTTTTGGTTGTGGGCTTTTCAATTATTTCGTTAGAAACTGCACCCCATTTCTTTATACTGGCGTGCACGTTTCATTGCCAAGCGTTCACACAGAACGACTCCCTTATCAAGGATGTCCAAAACAATCGGCGGTCTCTTACTACTACACTTCCGCAGAATCCGACCTACGGCTTGTACAATGTCACCCTTCGGTGTTGCCAAGAACAGTGTGTCTAAGTCAGGAATATCCAAACCTTCCTGAGCCATCTGAAATGTTGCCAATATTACAGACCTCGTGGACGAAATACGTAAATCTTGCTCATCCATACCACCTACGTAGAAGCCATATGGAATCCGCATCTTACGTTCTGCTGTGTATGCTTCAAAACCGACTGCCAACGTGTTCAAGTGGTCTCTTCTGGACGATAGTAACAAAACCTTTCGTCCAGCCTTGACTGCTTCGGTCAGCAGTTGGATTATCTGCAAATTACGTGTCTCACTGTCTACGATGTACTGTGTAACCTTATTCATATCATACAGCCCTCGATAGTTCAGCATATTCCGCTTCATGTAATCCGTAACTATCATATTAGCATTAACATACTTAACCTTTGCTGTCAGCGTACTCTTTGTCCCCACATGGGCTATCTCACCTATGTGCATGAAGAACGCGTTCTCCAGCCCATCCTTCCGCTTCGGTGTAGCTGTCACCCCAATGCGATACTTAGCAGGGAACATCGTAATCGCTCGTCTGAACTCAACGGCTCCAAATCGGTGTACCTCATCCACAACTACTGTTCCAAAGTACGAATACAGGTCTTCTGGGTACTCCCGTGACGAGAGCAAGGACTGAGCCATAATCAGCACAATCTTCTTCCCTCTGAAGTCACATATGTCCTGCTGTACCACCCCAATCTCCTCTGGCTTAATGTCCAACGATTCCTGTAACCGTTCTATCCACTGATTCATCAGAAACGACTTGTGGACTAAAACGGCTGTTGTCCTCCCCAACTCAGCAATGACCGCAGAAGCACAGACAGTTTTCCCATATCCCGGGCTTGCCTGCCCAATCGCTCCACCTGTTTCCTTCACGGCCTTCACCAGAGACGCAACAAAATCCTTCTGGTCTTCTTCCCTCTCTGGTGTCGGACCAAGCTCAACTGTCAGTCTTAACTTTACTTCTTTACCATCTACTCTACAATCCTCGACTTCTTTGCCTTTTCCATACTTTGTCACAAGCCCTCTTGGGACTCGTAGCACAGGCACTCCTGCTACCATAGCTTCTTCATAAAGTGGGTCAAACCTATGCAACCCTGCTGTACTGAAGCCCTGCTCTACAGCAGATACGTATTCTGGATTCGGGACTTCCAACCGTGCTTTCAGGGCTTCAAAGCTTAAACCATCGGTTGGCTCCAGCTCAAGCCAGCTACCTATTCTCATCTTTTAAACCCTCCCACGTATTCGCTCCCCAAAGGCACACTGCGTGTACCAGCCCATCTTTATCGTCAGGGTCTTCGTAGAACTTGGCTGAGTAACCAATGGGTCTTCCACATATTCTGCAAACCTTACTCGCCATTTTTCTCGTCAGAGCACAATCCGTATGCTCACATGAGTCCTCACATGGTCCATACTCTGTCCCCGGCGAGGGCAATATACTCCAAGCCATTCTATTAACCTCCTTATGCAAGTGTCCCTATTCTACTAAAAGGCTCCAGATACAGGCTGTTCTCACCATGTATCCAGTTAGCGTATTTGTCTTCTTTGAACTGCTTACTCCAAACATTCTTAACTGTTACTTCAAGTGCTCTTACGTAAACCCGCTGTTCACGCAGGTAAGCCATTACATAGAAGAACGTATCCTGAAAGCTTTCTTCTGGAAACGACATTTCCTTGTAATCCCACTCGTTCATGTAAACCTCGACATCATATTGCTTCAGCATTTTGTTCATAAGCTCGGTTCTTGTGTTCGTTTGGATTATCAGCTTTCTTCTCATCTTTTGCCCATCTCCTTCAGTTTTTTTTGTTTTCTTTTAGCTTAACATATAATGGGGTCTTTGTCAAGCAAATGAGCAAAAATATCCAAAATTTTACTTACAGTCACTCCATCTGTAGCCTACCTCTGTATCAGCAATGATTGGAACATTCAACTTCACAGCACTCTCTAACTCCTGCTTAATGAGCTGGCTGGCATATTCAGTCACATCATTGTCCACTTCGTAGATAACTTCATCGTGTACCTGCAATACAAGGCGTACCTTCTCCAACAAACCTTCTTCTATAAGTCTATAACGAATGTTCCTCATCCCAATGAACAGGATGTCTGCCGCCGAACCTTGCACTGGCGTATTACTTGACTGACGTAGTGCAGAACTCTTCAGCTCCTTACTCCTCGGGTCTTTACCCTTCAGTTTAGCATTAGGCAAGTGTCTTCGCCTGCCTATCAGCGTAGTTACGTAGCCCTGTGCCTCGGCCTTGCTGTGCATCGTGTCTATGTAGTTCTCTATTCCACGAAACCGTGCCATGTACTTATCACGCAGTTCCTTTGCCCGGGCTTCATTAACCTTGGCACTTGAAGCCAATCTTTTCACCCCTGCTTCATATACCATAGCAAAATTGAACGTCTTGCCTATGCTCCTCTCTACGGCATGATTCTCCTTTATCTCCTTCAATGTCCCTTCCAAGTCAAACAGAACCTGTGCCGCATACGAATGCAAGTCCTCCCCATCCATAAACGCTCGAATGAACACAGGGTCTCTGCTGATGTGCGCCAGCACCCTCAATTCAATCTGCGAATAGTCTGCTACCACCAACTGTGTCCCTTTCTTAGCGATAAACATATCTCGCAGACCAAACTGGTCCTTATCCTTCTTCGGGATATTCTGCAAGTTTGGTTCACTCGAACTAAGCCTTCCAGTGGTCAGTATCGGATTGAACCTCGTCCGTACCCGCCCATCTGGACCTACCCGTTTCTTCAGCCCCTCAAGATACGTACCCAACAAGCGTGATACTGCCTTGTACTCCAGAATTGCACCCACCAGCGGATACTTTCCTTCCCACTGCTCCATGCATTCCTTGTCTGTACTATACATCCCTGACTTTCCCGGCTCTCCTATTGGTTTAATCTTTAGCTCACCAAACAGAATCTCATTCAACTGCTTCGGCGAGTTCGCATTAAACTGCTTCTTGTTCGGTCTGAGTGCATACATGCGCTGTTCTATCTCAGCCAACACTTTCGGAGCTTCCTGCAATCTTTGCTCTAACATTTCTATATCAAGCTGGATACCTTCTATCTCTACGTCCATCAAAATGAACTGCTTAGGCATCTCCAACTCACTGAACACCTTCAGCAATCCATCATCAACGAGCCGTGGCAAGAATACATCCATCAGGGCTATCGGTTTCGTGGCATCACTTACGGCGTACCTGCCCATTACATCTATCGGAGTCATGTCTGTTCTGTACACTACGCCACCATGAACTGGGTGCTTCTCTTTCGGGCAAAACTCACTTAGCTCGGTCATAGTCTGATTCAAATACCGCTTAGACAGTGCCTTCAACCCGTGTTCATTCTCTGTGTCTAACAACCATGACGCAACCATTGTGCAAAATATCATCGGCCCAAATTCAATGCCACCATTTAGCTTTAGCACCTTCATATCATACTTAGCATTGTGGAACACCACCAGCTTTTCTTGACTCGTAGCAACGAACCTTCTGAACCTCTCCATTACAAGGTCTTTAGGCAACTGCAACCCGTCCCTATGCCCTACAGGAATGTATGCTCCTTCGGTAAGACTCCACCCAACAGAGATACCAGTCAAACTTATATCAAGGTCACCACGGTCTACTGTCTCTGTGTCCAAACAGTACCTCTGTACCTTCTCCAGCTTACCTAGTACGAAGTCTAACTCCGCTTCAGTTCTTACAATCATACTCGTACCTCCAAAAACAAGTATGGCTCCAGCATTACACTGGAGCCTTTACTCAACAACTCTACCAATCTATTCTTTCGTTGTGCTCCTCATGGCTCCGGCTTGCTATGTTCTTCAGCAATGCCATCAGGTCGGCAACATTCTTAGGCTTTAGAATCTCACTGTAGTCAAACGACTTTGCTTCAGGGTTGAACGCAAGAATCTCATCCTTGCTCATCTTGTGTTCGTAGTCAAACACATCACCTGTATTCGGCGCATCCGATGAACTACGGTACACCTCAAACATAGCCCCAGCTAAACTTTCCCGCTTTGCAGACAGTCTCTTCAGCACTTGCAGGGTCTTAAACTTCGCAGGAAACAGCTTCAGCTCATACTGGTGCTTCTTCCCTTTACTATCCTCCCACTCGGTCATGTCCATCACCGTGTAGAACCCTACTGTGTACGGCTTGTCACCTGCTTCACACAAGGGGCAGGTTTCACCCAGCATGCGTAAGCAGGTATACCAGTTTCTCCAGTCACCATTAATCTTTAGCTGGTGCTCTTCAATAATCGGAGGGTTATCGTCCAAAAATACGATGTGCGTGCTCTTGTCTGAGGGTAACCAGAAGCGACTCACATAGTTCTTCTGTCTCCCCTCTACTTCCTTCTCCTTCTCTGTGAAAGCGTCATAACCTCTGTTCTGATTCAGCATGTCTTTGAAATCCATTTTCGTTTCTCCTTTCGACCACTTTGGGTCCTCATAATCGGGTACTTAAAAGTTACCCCTAAGTTCATTGTATCAGATATTACCTTCTGTGTCAATTGCCATTCATGGCAGTCAGCGGGGTTGCCATTGCTTCTTCATCATTATCTTCCTCCTCGTACCCCTCATATGGGTCATATCCGAAGTGTTCGATTACGAAGTCTCTGTAGCCATCAGAGTCAATAGAAACCTCATCGACCTGCTCACCACCTGCAAACGTTACTAAACCCGCAAAGGCACAACCTACTTCCTCGAACTTTATCGTGAACTCCAGCTCAACCCAGTCCTTCGCAACTTTTTCAAGCCACTCAACAGGTGGTCCCCACGGCGAGTCGAAGTTGTACAAAAGCTCATCGGTTCCTTCTTCGTTACCGTAAACACTGATGTCACCAACGTCCCACTTCACGCCCCAGTGACTAATGCACCAGCTGTAGCCATCCACCCACCTGTCTGGGTTATGCAAGTCCAGCAGTACCTGCTCCAATGGTCTTGAGTCTCTCGGTGCAGAATAGCCGATAGCCAGCACTTCAGCTGGAATCGGGTACAGGGCATCATAGCTGTAGCCCAGCTCCTTCGTTGCATACTCTTCTTCATATTCTTTCTCAAGCTGAGCTATTTGCTCGGGGGTCTTGTTGTACTTATCAAAGTCACTGAGTCCCCACTTTGCTCCCTTCCCCTTGAACGCCTTGTCAAATGCCAGCAGTACTTCACTGGGTCCTTTGACGGTCAATTCATTGTTACACCAATTAGGCATGTCTTTTCCTCCTCTTTTTCACTTCTTATCTACTATGCTACTTCTTCATACTCGCCAGACAGTTCCATTCCCAACTGACCTGCTAACTGCTCTGCATAACGTTGTGCCTGCTCCATCGCCAAGGCTTCTGCGGTAGCTTCCGCTTTCTTGCCCTTCCTGCTGACCTCTACAAGCATAACCTTAAACCCTGAAAACAGTCTCGTGGACTCACAGCGGCATCCGTTACTGTCTGACCGTTCTACAGGCTTTACATACAAATAGTACCCTCGTTTATTCACAGCCCCACTAAAGTAGCTCATCCCGCCAAGTTCATAACCTGTGCTCACCTTGATTTCCGTCTTACTATCCTTCACCTTATAATACTGTTTCACGTCTTATCCCCTCCTTCAACACGCCGCTAAGCCATAGAACAGAAACACATGCTTCTTCAGCCCTTTCTTTCTCGGACCAAGGTCAATATACCATGCTTCCCACTTCTGACCATAATCGTCCTTCTCGACCATTGCGTAAGCCTTGTCAATGTTCTCCTGCGTTGCAATGTCGAACTTTCCCCGACAACGAGTCAAGTCACACGTGCTAATCGTTCCGTTGTACGGGTCGTGTCCATGATTGTACCGAGCTTCCTTAACCAGTCTGTTATACCCTTCTTGTGCTGTTCTTGCTTCAACCATGTTCGTAAATCCGATTGCTCCCATCTTGTGCACCTTCTTTCCACATCTGAATTTTTGTTTTTTCTTTTATCTTATCATATAATAGGTTCTGTGTCAATATCGGATTTTCGGGGGGTCGAGAGGCAGGACTACTAATCCCGCCCGCCTTGTCCTGTCGCAAGCAAGTACACCAGAAAGACGATGCAAACAACTACAACGATTCTTGCCAGCCATGCAAAAGCAACCAAACAATCCATAACGAACCCCCCTTTCTACTAAACTTAGTAACTCGTGCCCATGTACACACCCTTGCTTGCACAAGTCCTTAGCCAGTGAATCGCTTCTAACAAGTTTCTTTTTCTCCAGTGCGGTTCTTTCTCATATTCTTCTTTGGTCAGTGCTTCGTAACCCATTGCCTTATTCCAGGTCGAAGCGTTAAACTCTGCTAAGTAGTCCTTGTAGCTATCCTTCTCTAAGCATGGCTCACCTTCCAGTGCAACCAGCTCCTCTTCCAGCCTGTCCGCATACTCCAGCATTTCCTCGGGGTCGTGTTCTTCGTATGCCTCGTCACGCAAGCTGGACTCCAACACCTCATCAGCACTTATCTTCTTCCCACGGAAGTCACAAGATGCTACTGTGATTCCAATGAACATACTCCCAGACGATGTTGCATCCTTCAATTCCTCCAGCAACGGGCAAGTATCACAGAACCACTTGTCCCCGTCCTGCTCCATGTACTGTTCGATTGTCATTCCCAGCCAATGGTTGACATAGTTCATGTTTGCCTTGTCACCTTTGCTCTCCAATTCCTTACGTGCATCTTCCTGTCTATACTTCAGATGCTCTTCCAGCCTTTCCTTGAAGTCAGGCAGCTCCCTCATGCGTTTTGCCCCGACAATCGTGCAAGGCTTCATACCCTCGGGGGCTTCTGTGTCCATCAGGTCCTGAAGCGATGCCCCTTCTTCCAGTTCCTTTGCATAATACCTTCTGATATATTCCTCTTTGTACTCGTCTGTTGCAGGAATCCTGCTGTGCCAATCTAAACCCATCTTCTTATTCTCCTTTCATACATAAAGCTACTTGTTCAACTCTTTGCGTATATCTTCCCAGCCATCGGGGTCGTTTTCATAGATTTCACGCTCAGATACTTCGTCACCGTATTCAAAATGCCGTCTCATGTACTCCACACAAGTAGCACACCAATAACAACTGTTTGCGAGTTTCCCATCTCAAGATGTCACCCATAGCACACGTGCACCCCCTCTCCTTTTACATATCTGAGAACAAGTCTGCAAACTCTGCCCCAGCCTGCCCAATCATATCTTCTTTTGCACTGTCTCCGTAGAAACCACAACACGAATCAACGTGTTCTTCAGAAACTGTACCACAGCAGGCACAAGTTTCCTTCTTTTTAATAACATATCCGTAAACTCTCCCAGTCAAGTAGTCATCGTAGGTCTTAACCTCGCCCTTTAGCATTTCCTCTGCTCTGTTGCTCATGACCTCTGCAATTTCCTCAAGGCTGGCTGATACTACATTCTCCGCTCTCTTAAAAGATGGTATCTTGTTGTAATCAAAGTCTACGAGAAACTTACCATCGGCTATTCCTATAACCTGACCCCAGCCGTCTGTTCCGTGAAGCAGATACCCTTTTACTTTTACATGCTCCTTCAACTTTGGAACTCTGTGCTTGTCTGAACTGAACAGTTCCTCTTCCATGTAGCCAGTCTCGTCACGGAACTTCTGCTTTGTTGCATAAATCCAGCCAACTTGCCCGCTGTCCCAAGGACATCCAAAGCCTGTCGTATTCATCGTAATCCCACTGTGGTCATACAGATACAAAGGCAAATACACGACTGCATCTTCGCCGCCATTCGGTTTCAAGATTTCCTCTTCCAACTGCTCTTCCCAACTGCTGTACTGGTCATACTGGTCTGCCTTTTCGTCACCAAGGCTGTACCGCTTGTGAGCACAAGCCATCGTACCAATATTCGACCACTCTCTCGGGCTTTCTGGGTCTTCGTCTTGGAACACTGTCAGTTTGTACGTCTCATTCTCCTTCGTGTACACATCGTTACTCATCTTCATCCTCCTCTAACAAATACTTAGCTTCAACCTGTACCTGTTCGCTAGCCTCCTCCCAACTTACCTTACCCCGTTCAGCATCGTACAGTGTGTCGTTGACCAGTGCATGGAACTCGTACATCTTACTCTTGTAATCAGTCATTCAGTACACCCCCGACCTCTTTCGGTTAGCGACTGCCCTTCCAGTATCGCGGGCGTAGCGAGTACAAATCTGTAGCCTTCTGGCGTTCCTGTCGTTCTTTTGCCTTCAATTCGTCATACTCCTTTCGCCATGCTATGTACTCAGCACAATGACTATGGCAACTAACTGCTCCTGTGCTCCTCTTTGGTGGCACGCATTCCTTGCATGGGTTCAATAGCATCCTGCACCTCCTCTAAGACCCATTCGAGACAATTACCAAGTATAGATTATCGTTTTCGCTGGGGGGATTTGTGCCAATGTATGCAGCTAAATTTTTTTGCGCTTTCTTGATTTCGGCCTCAAATCGCCGTTTGTTTGTATCCCATATTGTGGTCATTATATCGCCGTTTATGTGTCTGATTTGTGCTTGATATTTGTATTTCATATTATTTCCCTTCCTTCCTCCCCGCTGCCGGGGCTATCAGCCTGCGTTATCTTCTAAGACCCATTCCAGCATATCTTCTCTTGTCTGAAGCACACTCAAAAAGTCGTCACAGTCTTTTTCTGATACGTTCCCACATTTGACTTCATGATACAGACGGTCAATCTTTGTGCTAATCTCTGCTAAACGCTCCCGTATTTCCTGCTCAGTTTTCATGGCTACTTCTCCTTTTCTTCTCCCATAATGCAAGAAGGCTGGCTGACGGTCTAACGTCAACCAGCTCTCCCTTCGCCTTTCTCTTCTCGTACTCATCTCTCAACTCGCCATATTCTGTGTACTCTTCAAGGTACTCTTCATCACTCATACTCATCAGAGAATCGACATCTTGCTCGGCATAGTAGCTTGCCATGTCTCCTTGCAGTGAGGACAAGAAGCCAACTGCCTGCACCTCAGTACCTTCCCGCATAGCCTTGACGTTTCTCTCCAGCGATTTCATACTGTTGTACACGTGGCTGTCGGTCATATCCGCTATCTTAATCGTTTTGCCGTCTCGCATCGTCCATGTACCGCTCATAGCCTTAACCTCTGCACTTGTCAAGGTCGAGCGTGCACAGTGGAACTATCACGAACCCAGACACCTTCCGTCCAATGACCTCTTTCACGATGCCAGCGTCAGCAAGAGCTTCAAGCATGCCTTCATTCTCACTATAGTCCTTGATGTACGCTTGGTCTTTCGGGAGCTTGTCACCCATGTTGACCGTAGCTGTAGCAACTGGTCCTTCTTCGTCCCACAACTCAAGTGCCGTATTTCCATTGAGATACTTGGTCACAGTAACATTGCAATCCCAGCTCATGAACTTAACCTTACTCATCTTATTCTCCTTTCTCGCAAATCTTTTCAATTAACGGATGGCAACTGAGAGTCGCTTCCACGTACTCCGACCAAGGCAGTTCCATTTTCTGTGCAATGAACTCGGACAGCACCAACACTTGGTCCGTGTTCAGCTTCTTCAGCCAGCCTTTGTCTTCCAGCACGCAAATCACATCTTCCATACAGAGGCTGTAAACTGTCTCGTTTGTCTGAATACCTCTCTTATCCAGTTCATTGCTCAGCTCTTCATAAGTCATCTTGTACACGTCCTTTCCACTTCTGGTTTTTTGTTGCTTTCTTTTATCTTATCATATAATAGGTTCTGTGTCAAGAGGCTGGTTCCGTTTTTGTTTCCGCAATATCCTTTTTGCAGTAGGGGCATACCCACTGCCCCTCTGCACAACTGCTGTAACTCTTTCCCCCGCAATGCGGACATACTTTCATGACCATTTACGCTTCCTCACCTTTCCAATACTTCATGGGCAACTCGATAGCACAGAAATCAAAACTCGGTCCGTATGCCAGTCGATACTCGTCTATCAAGTACTTTTTCTCATTCCTATCTTTAGCATAGTCGCAGTGTTCCCACTCCCTACCCTGACGGCAAAGAATCTGGTATCTGTAGCCATACTCTGGGTCATATGCTTTTGGCTTGCTCATCTTGCAACCCCCTAATCCACGTCCCCGCCAGCACTCCAGCTCTGCCCCTGCACAGACTCGTAGGCACAGTACCAACAGCGTTCCTTCGAGCCTTCTTCGTACAACTTCACTTGACGATGCTCTTTGCGTGCGTGGCGAATGATGCCACGAACTACTTGAATCTCCTCATTCATAATCTTCGCTATCCCACCTTCTGTAGCGTAATGAGCAGGGTCACGGTCAATGTGGTGCACAAGCTGGTAGTTCTTAACAACAGTATCCTTGCTTGGCTGAATCAACTCGTCTTTTACAAAGAACCACTCGCCTTGTCTTAACACAGGCACACCTTGAGACTCAACCTTCTTAACAATGTCGGGCTTGAGTAGTTCATAAGCATCATCCATGCTGGCTGGCTCCCCATACTTCTCCATCTGCCCCTTATCAAGCTGGGTCAAGAAGAACCTTCCTCTATTCCCTGCCCCTGTCGGGTCCATCCCGCAGATGTACACGTTCCCATTCCATCTGAATACACTACCACCCATGACATGGTCATACAACTTCTCACCCGTCACCTTGCTGACTCTACCTGTGTCAAGGTATCTGTCTGTCTCCCAGTCTATAACATCAATCTCTTTGGCAAGGGATGCAGACGCATTATATCCACGCAAGTTTGCCATCGCTGTCAGAGCAGAGAACGGAAGCTCCAACCTCTGACTATTCGGTATCAGTCTAAACAATGGTGACTGATGCTTTGAACTGGTCGTTGCACTGTATCGGTCTGCATTTACAATGTAGTACCCATCTTTCCTCACGGCAAGTGGGAAGTGCGGTCCGTAGCTGTACAGGACATCCCTGTCAAAGTACAGGTGTCCACTCGGTGTATACCCCTCTTCATCCCAACCTCTCAAATAAACTCTAATCAGTTCTTCATTATTCGCAAATCTTTTTCCCATCTTGAACACTCCTTTTCATCAATCTTCTCATTTTCTTTCGGTTACCCCGCTTCATTCTTCAGCTTCTCGTACACAGTCTGTCCTTCTTTCATATTCTGTAATGCGTGCTACCATAACCATTTCTGGCGGCATTGTCTTCGGCTCTATTCAGCATCTCAACGAGCTTTTCAATGGTCTTCGGGTTCATGTTAATTTTCTTGTTCCCTTTCTCATGTTCCCAGCTTTTACCTTTCTGTAGCGTGTAGCTGGACTGCTTAATCAACTCTTCCAATGTCCCTGTTATCTCCCACTCCTTGTCCATTCTTGAAACAATAACTTTATAAACAGTACTCTTCTTATTCATATCTCTTCCTCCTCTTTCCTTTAGCAATATGCAACGATTCTATAAAAGTTATCTTTCATAATCAGTTTGTCTACGAACTTCTCCATGCTCTTCTCACTTCTAAATATCTTCTGCTTGAGTATTACCTGATTAGCCTTATTGAACTCTTGCCATCTTACTCCATATTCCTTGTCTCCTACATAACCATTTTCCATATTCTCAAACCCCTTCCGTTTTTTTTGTTTTGTTTTCTTTTATCTTAACATATAATGAAATCTTTGTCAAGCAAATCCCCAAAAAAAGTTTGCTAATCCACCTTCTGCAAATACCTACTTAGCACCTTACTCAAACGATGCTCTAGGACAGTTACTCTATTTCTTATCATTTCAATAGCATATTCCCCTGCTTGGTCTGGGTCTTTGTGCTCGTCCTTCCATAATACAACTGATACTACTACATGTGACTCAAGCCCATCTATCAGCTTCTTCTTTCCAAGCATCCCGCTTGGGTCGTTATCCAGCATGCAAATCACTTCATCTGCATATTCCTTGAGCAGACTAAGCTGTAACTTATTCGGGTCTGCACCCATCAAGGCTACTGCAAAGAACTCATCTGCTAATCCTGCTTCACTCAACCGCTCGTTCAACACTATGCAATCTATTGGTCCTTCTACTACTATCAGCTTACGTTGCTCCTCTATCAACCAACCTCCATACAAATGTCGTGTCTTCTGGAAGCTGGGTGGTGCATTCTTATACTTGGGTTCTTCTCCGTCAACGGTTCTACCAACAATACCCTTCAACTCCAGCCGTGTTCCTTGCTTCTCATAGACTGGGAACAGTACTCGACTTTTCATCTCGCTCATGGTACGCTCATCAAAGAATCGGTCAATATACCCAAGTCCCCACTTCTCTACCATACCTTCTGTGATACCTCTCGAAGCAAAGTACTCGTGTGGTTTGTTCAAACACTGTCTAAGTGGCTCAGCTATAATCACTTCGGTCACCTTGTTCACATGACTTTCTACTGTGTCTTCCATCTCAGCAAACAGTACAAAGTCCGTCATCTGC
>Ga0209613_1000265_pt1 | contig 67908 bp, 60 predicted proteins | sample BioC13SIPDNA_2_FD_185747 | JGI IMG/M metagenome (GOLD analysis project Ga0209613, IMG submission 185747) | Anaerobic biogas reactor microbial communites from Washington, USA - Biogas_R2_A C13 SIP DNA (SPAdes) (version 2) | ecosystem: Engineered > Bioreactor > Anaerobic > Unclassified | place...
CGTGATCGCATTCTGGCGACCCATACTATTCCACCCTTAGCCGAATTGATCGCTCAAACGGCGCAAGCTCTGCATCTGGAGGATTCCTGGGCTGCGCCGTGATTCCCCCGTTTTTTTGATAAGATACCGTGGTTAGTTGTTCTGTAAGGCTATGATTGTTTTGGCCTGGCGCACGATGTCCGCGTGATCGAAGGCGAGCGGCGGCAAGTTATCGAGCGGCCACCAGCGGGCGGCGGCAGCATCGTCCCCCGCGCGCGGAGTAAGGTCGCCTTCGATGCGCGCCCAAAAGGTGACGGACACTGTCCACCCACGCGGATCGCGTCCCGGATCGCCGAACGCCCTGAGTTGTCGTAACCCGAGCGGTTTCAGCCCGGTCTCCTCGAAGAGTTCGCGGCGAGCGGCTTCTTCCAGCGGCTCGTTTTCATCCACAAAACCGCCCGGCAGTGCCCAATGCCCGGCAAAAGGTGGATGGTTGCGTTGAATGAGCAGGATTTCCGGCCCATCGTCTCCTTCCTTGATCAGTACGACGTCCACTGTTAGTGCGGGACGGGGATAGGGGTATGTGCGGGTCATGGGACCTCCGTCGAATCTGTTTCAGCGCCTTCTTCCTCGGCGAGGCCGTATTTCTCACGGACTGTAGCGACAAGCGTGCGCACGGCTGTGACGCTGAGTGTGGCAATGAAGCCCGGTAACGCGATCAGCAAAATAGGCACCGCGATGCTCAGGGCAGTCAAAAGCAGAGTAACGATAACCAGCATCAGCGTCGTCACAGGATTGATAAACGTGAGGGAGAGGCTACTGCGCAGAATTGTCGGCAGTTTCGGTTCCTCCAGCTCGATCAGAAAGGCGTGTGCATAGAAACTTATGCCGATCCACACCAATCCTATGACGAATACAACGGGCCGGATCCATACGAGGACGCCGGCCGGGATAGGCGAAACGTCCGGCGTGGTGTAGAACCAGACATTGACTGCCAGTAACCCGTAGCCGAGGGCCAGAACGAGCGTGAGCCATAAAGACCGCAACCCGTATTGCTTCACCGCTCTCCAATACAGTCCCCAGTTGACGCCCAATCCGCGCACGGCGCGGTGAGCGATTATCCATACGCCCACCAGCGCAAATGGCATCGGAATGATAAGGAGCGTCGCGACAAACAGAATCCCGCCGGTTAGAAAGAAGAACAGCATCTCTTCATAATAGGCTTTTGCGGTGTCGATGATAATGCGGATGGCTTGCATGAGTGCTCCGTCTGCGTTTTCGTTGGCCTGGTGTTGGGAATTGCTTAACTATGGTAATCCTTCGAGGGTGAGGATTAGCCTGGCCGTTACCCCATCGGGCGTACTGATACGCACTCGTACACCTTGTTGCGCGTCATAGGCTTGCCGGGCGGTGTCGCCTGTCAAGACAAGGGGCGTTAGTTGCTCCGACTCGGAAATTGGGTAATCGATCCACGTTTCCTTGTCCCAATTCCACAAAGAAATTTCGCTGATCGTTGCCAGCAGATTGCTCGTGCCGACTTCGGGAGCAGGGAGCAGGGTCAAGGTCAGGGCTTCGACATCCCGAATTTGCATATAGACCGGCAGTATGAAGTGCACGTTCATACTGGGCGCATAAGCGTAGAAGATGTCAGTCTGGGTATCAATCCAACCATTCTCGCTTTTCTCTGTTACCGCGTCCAACACGACCGTGATCTTGCCTGTCGGTTGTGTTGGACATGGGATTGTGTAAACTATGCAGCTTTCCTGATGCTGAATGCCGCCCAGTTCTTGCGCCGGAAACGGAACGCCATCCATAATACCGGTCAGGTAACACATCGTTGCCGGAGGCGTGTTGTAGATTGTGGGCATTGATGGATATACTGAATATGAGGGGGAGCTATTCATCACGCCGCAGAAGCTATCCGCGTAGCCCGAGTAGCCGTATATCGGATATGTGGCGGTCATCGGCCTGGACACGACCACCGCTGTGCCCCGGGTGATACTTTCGGTGAGGGTGATGCCATATGAGGTATTGCCCATCATCAGCGACACGTTGCGCAGGGCGGTCTCGCTCCATATCTCCCCGGTAAGATAGAGTGCGCCAGGACTTTGTTCTGCGCTGCCCTCCTGTGATGTGAGTTTCAGGTTTGTCGCGATATCGGGGCTGTCGTATAACCCCTCTGTGCCCCACGTGATGACGCCGAGTGGATTGCGGGTTTGGAGTATTGTGCCGGCATCTGTAAAGCGCGCATCGACCGGGAACGGGTCGCCCGTGCTGTACCAGGTATCCATGCGATAGCTTCCGGAGAGCGGGCGGGAAATGCCGTCCGCGGTCCACGTCAGACGGCGGATGCGGGGCGCGTAGACCGCTGTACCTTGCACGACCCGTGCTGGAAGTGCCGGGTCGGGCGTAAAGACCATCGCCACTTCATGCACCAACGGAAAGGTTTGCGAAAAGGTACTGCTGAGGCCAAACGCCAGGATGACAATGGCGCCAAAGATCCACGCCGGGATGAAGACCCATGCCAGAACAGGCCGTTTGAGATGTCGTACCAGCAGCAGGGTTCCTGGTCCCATCAAAAAGATGTACAGCGGGAAGAGCAACAGCCAGGGCCAGAATTTGGGTATAATCGTGAAGGGAATTCTGAACAGCGTGTAGACGTTGGTGCTGGCGGACGAAAGTCCCTGCGTGGCCGCCTGGTCGCTGCTTATCGCGCTCACTGCGGGAAGTGGGTCGCCGGCCCACAGCTTCGGCAGCCAGGTATCGCTAGCGGCGTGGCCCATATCCCATCCGACGATGTCTACAATACCTTTGCCGACGGGTTGCTGCGCCGCGACGATGTGCCCATTTGCCGTTGCCAATGGTGTCACACCTGCATTTGGCGTCAACGGCATCGTTGCCACGTCGTAGAGCGTTGTCCCTTTCAGGACGACGGACTCGAACTGGCGTACGCTGCCCGGTTCAGCGATGCGCAGAGCCGCCGGCAGGTGAGCCAGCGTTTGCTGGAGCGCCGGTCCGCCGCCCACGATAAGGTGTCCGCCTGCCGCAACCCAGGCCAGCAACGCCTCCTGTTGTGCAGATGTCAGGTCGGCGGTAGGAATGCCGTTAAGCAGCAGTACGTCGATCACGTCCCAGGCCATTGGCGTTTCGGGCAAGCCAGCAAGGTCCGGTAGCCAAATGAGTGCATCTAGCTCGGCAAGCTGTCCGTGCACGACCGCTTCTCTTGTGTCCGCCAGGGCGATAATGCGGCCTGTTTTGTCAATTCCGCGGATGGAGACGCGCTTTTCCTGTTGGACAATCTCACTGGTATCGTGCAAGCCAATACTCGGCGTGGCGTTGTTGCCGACGAAGAGGGGCAGCCGGTACTGCTTGTACGAATGGGACGGTAATTCGACCGCTTGGCGGTACGTCACCTGATTCTGCTCATCGTGGATGATGAGATCGCCGCGCCAATCCGCGTCCTCGTTGCGCAGTGTGACGCGTGCCTCCGTCCACCAACTGTGACGCACGTAGCCCTCCCACGCCGGAATAACCTCCAGCGTGAGTGTCTCATCCGGCGCTTGGGCACGCAATGACGTCCCACCGAGCGCCAGCAGCGCGCAAAGGACACCCAGAAACACAAACCTTGTGCGTTTAGTCCGATGTCGAACGTCCAAAGTCAATACTCCAGTGTTTTTCCGTCTAAATCCGTTCAATCCGTTGAGAATTACCGGACGACACGACAGATCAGCCCTTTCAGGTACTCCCCTTCCGGGAACGTCAGCGCGACCGGGTGATCGCTGCTTTGCGTCATCTGCCCGACGATTTGTACATCACTTTTCACGTCCAGCGCCGCGCCGAAGGCGATCTTCTGGAACAGATCGGCGGAAATCGCCCCGGAGCACGAAAACGTAAAAAGCACGCCGCCGGGATTCAGCAGCCGCAGCGCCTGCATATTGATGTCCTTGTAACCACGCGCGGCGCGTTTCACGTCGCCCTGGGTGAACGCGAACTTGGGTGGATCGAGGATCACGATGTCGAAGGTACGCTTTTGGCTATGCAATTCCCGGAGTACGGTGAAGGCGTCGCCCTCGATGTCCTCTACGTTGGCCTCCACGAAGCCATTGCACGCCAGATTCTCCCGCCCTACGCGCAGCGCCTCCGCCGATGTATCCACGTTGGTTACAGCCGATGCCCCGCCCGCCAGTGCGTAAACGGCGAACCCGCCGGTATACGCGAAGACATTGAGCACCGTCGGCACGTCACGTTGCGCCACAGCGGCGCGCAGCAAAGCGCGGTTGTCGCGTTGATCCAGGTAGAAGCCGGTTTTGTGCCCGTGGCGTACATCCACCCCAAAGCGCAGGCCGTTTTCGACAATCTCGACGACCTCTGGCGGTTCTTCCCCGTACCGCACACCCTCGCGCGGTTCCAGGTGCTCTTTCTCGCGCACATCCACGTCGCTGCGCTCGTAGAGGGTGGTGGGATGTAGCAATTGCACCAATAGCTCGTTGAACAACTCGCGCCGCGCGTCCGCTCCGGCGGAGAGGTATTGCACAACAATTACATCGCCGTAGCGGTCCACAACCAATCCGGGGATACCGTCCGATTCGGCATTGACGAGGCGGTAGGCGGTGGTGTCCCCGTCGGCGAACAATGGCTGTCGCGCCGCGATGGCCCGTTCCAGCCGCCCGCGCCAGAACTCCGCCGTCTCCGGCGCATCCCGTTCATTCCACGCAAACAGCCGCGCGCGAATCTGCGAGGCGGCGCTGTAGTGTCCCCAAGCGAGGAATGTCCCCTCGAAGCTGTGGACGGCGACCAGCGTGCCGGGCTTGGGCGCGCCCTCGACACGCTTGATCGCCCCGGAGAACAACCAGGGATGTCGCCGCCGCACCGACACATCGCGCTGCGGGGCCAGGATGACTCGCGGGTATTCATTCATAAGGCCGATTGTAGCAGGAATGGGGGGATCGTCAAAGAGAGAACAGCGTTTAGCGATCAGCTATCAGCGATCAGTTTAAGTCCGAATTTGCATTGGTTTTGTTGTAACGCCGTCATGGTGTACAATGCGATTTCTACTCCCGAAAAACTAACGAGCGATTTTATCCAGAGAGGATGAACAATGGCAGAGAAAACATTTCTCGTTGAACACCGGTATCTCAACCTGCCGGTGCGGAACGGCGCGGAGAAGCGCGTGGTGCGCTTTGTGGTGGATGGCGAAGAAGTGTACCGCTTCGACATCGAATTAGCCGAGGGCGAACCGGATTTCTGGGTCTACGCGGACCTCGCGCCGTTCCAGGGGACGCGACTGACGACAGCCGTGGATGGCGTGGCTGACGATGCTTTGGCGGCGCTCGTCCAGAGCGAGACGCCGGTGGAGATGGATGACCTCTACCACGAGATGTACCGCCTGCAATTCCACTTCTCCTCGCGGCGCGGCTGGCTCAACGATCCGAACGGCCTGGTGTTTTACGACGGCGTCTACCACCTCTTCTACCAGCATAACCCTTACGGGTGGGGATGGGGCAATATGCACTGGGGGCACGCCGTCAGCCGCGATCTGCTGCATTGGGAGGAATTGGGCGACGCGCTCTACCCCGATCATCTGGGGACGATGTTCTCTGGCTCCGCTGTGGTGGACTGGCAGAACACGTCCGGCTTCCAGGATGGCGACGATCCGCCACTGGTCTTGATCTACACCGCCGCTGGCGAGCCGTACACGCAATGCCTTGCCTACAGCACCGATGGCGGCGAGACGTGGGTGAAGTACGCTGGTAATCCAGTGCTCGGCCACGTCGCCGGGCACAACCGCGATCCGAAGGTGATCTGGCACGCGCCGAGCCAGCAGTGGGTGATGGCGCTCTATCTGGTGGAGTCCGATGTCCGCATCGGCAACGATTACGCGCTGTTTGGTTCGCCCGACCTCAAGACGTGGCGCAAGCTGTGCGATGTCCACATCGGCGACGCGACCGAGTGCCCTGACTTCTTCGAATTGCCCGTGGACGATGACTCGGCGAATACGCGCTGGGTGTTCTGGGGGGCGAACGGCAATTACGTCCTCGGCAGCTTCGACGGTGAGACCTTCACGCCGGAAACCGATGTGCTGTGCTACGCCCAAGGTGGCAACAGCTACGCCGCGCAGACGTGGAGCGACACGCCGGACGAGCGGCGCATCCAAATCGCCTGGCTGCGTGGCAATCTGCAGGGGATGCCTTTCAACCAGATGATGGCGTTTCCCTGCGAGTTGACGTTACGGGCGACACCGGAGGGCGTCCGTCTGCACAGTTGGCCGGTGCGGGAGATCGAGAATCTGTACCGGCGGACGCATCGTTGGCAAGATGTGACGCTTACCCCTGGCGAGAACATGCTGAGCGGCATCACAGGCGATCTGTTCGACATCCACGCTGACATCGAACCTGGCGCGGCGACTACGATCAGCTTCACGATTCGCGGCATCCCTGTCAGCTACGATGTGTCTGCCGCGACATTGACGTGTGAAGGGCGCACAATCTCAATGCCGCTGGTAAACAGCGTGCTACACCTGCGTTTCCTGGTGGATCGCGCCTCGCTCGAAATCTTAGGTGCCAACGGTTTGGTTGCCCTGTCGTTTGGCGTGATCCCACCCGATGATGATCTGACATTGTGCCTTTGTGTGAAGGATGGGCCGGCTATAGCGCGCTCGTTGGCAATCCACGCGCTGCATTCGGTGTGGCGACAATGACGATGACGGAATCCGAACGAGCGCGTGCGCGCCTGACGCGCGGGTACACGATTGCCCTTATCAGCGCCGTGTTCCTCTCCACCACGGCGATCTTCATCCGTCACCTGACGCTGACTTACGCTCTCCCGCCACTTATCCTTGCTTTCTGGCGGGACCTCTTCGTGGTTGTCACGCTGTTGCCCGTGTTGGGCTGGCTGCGTCCGGCGTTGTTGCACGTCGAGCGTCGCCACATCGCCTACCTGGGGGCGTACGGCCTGGTGCTCTCCCTCTTCAACATCCTGTGGACGTTCTCCGTGGCGCTCAACGGCGCGGCGGTGGCGACGGTGCTCTGCTACTGCTCGGCGGCGTTCACCGCGCTTTTGGGCAGGTGGCTTTTGAAGGAGCGTCTGGACGGCGTCAAATGGCTGGCGATTGTACTGAGTCTGGCGGGCTGCGCGCTGGTTTCCGGCGTGTTTGCGCAGTCAGCGTGGCGCATCAGCGTAGGCGGTGTACTGGTGGGGACGGCGGCCGGGCTAAGCTACGCGATCTACAGCTTGATGGGGCGCTCGGCGGCGCAGCGCGGTCTGAATCCGTGGACGACGCTGGGCTACACGTTCGGCTTTGCGACATTGTTCCTATTCGGTTTCAATTTGTTGCCGGAGACGGCGATGCCCGGCGGGGCCAGCACCCTGATCGACTTCTTCTGGCTTGCCGATGCCTGGGCGGGGTGGGGCGTGTTGTTCCTGCTGGCGGCGGGGCCGACCGTGGCAGGGTTCGGGCTGTACAACGTCAGCCTTGGGTATCTGCCGTCTAGTGTGGTGAATCTGATCGCCACATCGGAGCCGGTTTTCACGGCGATCAGCGCGTACTTTCTCCTCGGCGAGCGGCTCAACGGAACGCAGATCGCTGGAAGCCTGATGATCCTCTCCGGCGTCGTCGCCCTGCGGTTGTACGATGGCTGGCTGGAAAATCGGAATGGAAAGGCTTATCAACTTTCGTGATTTTGGCGGTTATCCCACAGCGGACGGGCGGCGCGTGAAGACCGGCTACCTGTACCGCTCCGGGAGCGTGGATCGCGCCAGCCAGCGCGACCGGGAGACCTTGCACGCACTTGGCATCAAGACGGTGATCGACTTGCGCTCGCCGAAGGAGCGCAAGCGGGGGGCGCGTCTGTGGCCTGGCGCGCGCGTCGTCTGGCTGCCGATGCCCTTCGACGAACTCACCCGCGAACGCCTGAAGCCATTGCTGTTCCGCCGCGACGTTCGGGATGCCGTCTACGATATGGTGGAGGGTGTCTACGCCGACACGGTCGATCATTCGTTCACGCAGGTGGCGGAGCTCTTTACGTTGCTGCAACAGCCGCAGGTCTATCCGGTGCTCATCCATTGCCGGGCAGGGCGGGATCGCACCGGCTTTATCAGTGCCGTTATCCAACTGGCACTTGGCGTGGGTGTGGAGGATGTCGTGACGGAGTATCTGCGTTCTAACGCCGTTCTCCTGCCTCAGGCGCGATGTGCAGAGACGCTGCTCAAGACGCTCTCGCTAGGACTGCTCTCCACGCAAAGCCTGCATGCCGTGGTCGCCTCTCAAGAACGCTATGCGCGTACCGTCATCCGCAAGATTGAAGATGTGTATGGCGGTATTCTGCCCTACCTGGCGCGGTGCGGCGTCGGTGCGGAGGCTGTGGCGACAGTTAGGTATGCACTTTGTGCTTGATTTGACCTCTTGACACATGTTTGATTTTGGATATAATTTAGACGGCTAACTATTAGCCGTCTAAATAGTTTTTGGAGGAGATCATTATGCCGCCCACAGAAGAAGTGGAACCGCTCGACTTTTTGTTAGGGCAATGCTGCAAACTACATCGTGGCAGGATGTTCACGCTGTTCGAGGAATTAGGGCTGTACCACGGGCAGCCGCCGATGCTCTTTGTGTTGTGGGAGCAGGATGGGCAGACGCACACGGAATTGGCCGGGCGGCTGCACATTCAAGCGTCGACCGTCACGAAAATGGCCCAACGGATGGAAAAAGCCGGCTTTATCGAGCGCCGCCCCGACCCCGACGACCAGCGCGTATCGCGCGTCTATCTTACTGCCGCTGGTTATGCGGTTCGTGAGGACGTCAACCGCGTTTGGCAACAGTTGGAGGATGAAACCTTCACCGGTTTTACCTTAGAAGAGCAGGCGTTACTGCGGCGTTTCTTCCTACAAATCCGCGAAAATTTGCTGCGCGCTGGCGGCAGCCTTGAATGGTGAGGATACTATGAAATCAATGAAAGCGTTAATGAAATATCTCAAGCCCTACTGGTTATGGGCGACGTTGGCTCCGTTGTTGATGGTGCTGGAAGTGGTGATGGACCTGATGCAGCCGCGCATGATCCAACGTATCGTGGATGTGGGTTTGGCACAGCTCGATATGCAGGTCGTCATCAAAACCGGGCTGTTGATGATCGGTTTCGCCTTTATCGGGGCGATAGGCGGCGTGGGATGTACCGTCTTCTCGGTGCTGGCCTCGCTGAGTTTTGGCGCGGACCTGCGTGATGCGCTGTTCAAGAAGGTGCAGTCGCTGTCGTTCCGCAATATCGACGAATTGGAGACCGGGCAATTGGTCACGCGCCTGACCAACGACGTGGTACAGGTGGAGGGTTTGGTCTCGATGATGCTGCGGATTATGGTGCGCTCGCCGTTGTTGCTCATTGGCAGCCTGTTGATGGTCGTTTTTACCAGCCCACGTCTGGCGCTATTGGTGGTCGCCCTGGGGCCATTGGTGGGCGTGATGCTGTACTTCGTCATCAGAAAAGCCTACCCGATGTTCGGTGAAGTCCAACGCCGGCTTGACAGTCTGAACATGGTGATGCAGGAGAATCTGGCCGGTGTGCGCGTGGTCAAGGCCTTTGTGCGCGGAAATCACGAAATCAAACGTTTTGGCCGCGTCAATGACGCTTTGATGGATCAGATGATCCGCGCGTCGCGGACGGTGGCGATTACCTGGCCTTTTATGATGATCGCCGTCAACCTCGGCGTGGTTGGCGCGCTGTGGTTCGGCGGGCGTATGGTCACGACGGGTGACATGCAGGTGGGGCAGCTTATCGCGTTCTACAATTATCTGATGCGCACGTTGATGTCGCTGATGTTCGTCAGTATGTTGATCATCAACTGGGCGCGGGCGCAGGCGTCGGCGGATCGCATTCAGGAAGTGCTGCTGAGCGAGCCGACGGTGCAGAACAGGTCCGATGCGCTGACCGAATTCGCACCGCGCGGGCGGGTGGCTTTCGAGAACGTCACCTTCAGCTACGACCGTGAGGGACGCGATCTGGTGCTCGGTGGTGGAACGGGCGATAACGGCGGGCCGCCCGGTATCAGCTTTGTGGCCGAGCCGGGGCAGACGGTGGCTATCCTCGGCGCGACGGGAGCGGGCAAATCCAGTCTCATCCACCTGATCCCGCGCTTCTACGATGTGAGTGCGGGTCGTGTGACGATCGATGGCGTGGACGTCCGCGACATCGATCAGGCGACGTTGCGCCACAACATCGGTATCGCGCTGCAAGAGTCCGTGCTGTTTAGCGGCACGATCCGTGACAATATCCGCTACGGACGGCCCGACGCGACTGACGAGGAAGTGATCGCCGCCGCCAAAGCCGCACAGGCCCACGACTTCATCACGGAGTTCCCGGAGGGGTACGATACGGTGGTCGGGCAGCGCGGCGTCAATCTTTCTGGTGGACAGAAGCAGCGCATCGCCATTGCCCGCGCGCTGCTGGTGCAGCCGGCGGTGCTCATCCTGGATGACAGTACCAGCTCCGTGGACGTGGAAACCGAGACGAAAATCCAGGAGGCGTTGGAGGGCATTATGAAAGATCGTACCAGCTTCGTCATTGCGCAGCGCATCAGCACGGTGCTCAACGCGGACAAAATCTTGGTGTTGGATGACGGGCGCGTGGTCGCCGAGGGCACGCACCGCGAGCTGCTGGTCTCCAGCCATGTCTACCGCGAAATCTACGACTCCCAACTGGGTGGTGGGATGGTGAACCATGGCTAAACGTGAAGCAAGTACAACGCAATCTCCGCCGCGTGGCGGCCCCGGCGGACACTTAATGCGTCCTAAAGAGCGTGCCAAGGACATCCGTGGAACACTGTATCGTCTGTGGGAGTATCTGAAAAGGCAGGGCTGGGGCCTCGGCAGCATTGTCATCCTGGTCGCTATTTCTTCGGGTCTGGGGTTGGTGGGGCCTTATCTGATGGGTAAAGCTATCGATGACTACATCCTCACCAATGACATTCCCGGTTTGGGCCGTTTGCTTTTGCTGATGCTCGCCATTTACGCGGTCGGGGCGTGCATTCACTGGCTGGAAGCCTATCTTATGTCTGCGGTGGCGCAACGAACGGTGCGCGACCTCCGCAACGCCCTGTTTGCTAAGTTGCAAACGCTCTCGCTGCGCTTCTTCGACCAGCGCACGCACGGTGAGTTGATGAGTCGCCTGTCAAACGATGTGGAAAACGTCAGCAATGTGCTCAACGGCAGCATCACGCAGTTGATTTCCAGCGTGTTGAGCCTGGTGGGCGTTGCGGTGATGATGTTCGTCATCAACGCGCGTCTCGCGTTGGTGAGCATCATCACGCTGCCGTTGATGATGTTCTTGAGTAACGCGATTGCCAAGTACACGCGCCAGGGTTTCCGCGAGCAGCAGGAGTATCTGGGCGACCTGAACGGCATTATCGAGGAGACGGTCACCGGGCAGCACGTGGTCAAGGCTTACGTACGCGAAGAGGCCGTCATCGAGGAGTTCGCTAAGGTCAACGTCAAGCTGCGCAATGCCGCCACCCGCGCGCAAATCTTCGCCGGGACGCTGGGGCCGATCAGCAACTTCGTCAACAACACCGGTTTCGCTATCGTCGCCGGGGCCGGCGGTTGGATGGCGGTACAGGGGATGGCGACCGTGGGTACGATCGCCGCCTTCATCAACTACGCGCGGCAGTTCTCGATGCCGTTGAATCAGATCGCGCAACTGTACAACACCATCCAATCGGCCATCGCCGGGGCCGAGCGCGTTTTCGCTATCCTCGACGAGACGCCGGAGCTAATCGACGCGCCGGATGCGATCCCACTCACGGACATTCGCGGGGACGTCGTCTTCACCGACGTGGACTTCGGCTACAACCCGGAGACGCCAGTGCTCAAGCGCGTCAGCCTGCACGCGCGCCGCGGACAAACCATCGCTTTGGTCGGCCCGACGGGCGCGGGCAAGACGACCATCGTCAACCTGCTCACCCGCTTCTACGACATCGACAGCGGCAGCATCACCGTGGATGGCATCGACATCCGCCAGCTCAAGATGGCCGACCTGCGCCGGGAACTGGGCATCGTGTTGCAAGACACTTACCTGTTTGCCGACACGGTGATGGAGAACATCCGCTACGGGCGGCTAGACGCGACAGATGACGAGGTCATCGCCGCGGCGAAACTTGCCAACGCCGACCAGTTTATTCACCGCTTGCCGGCGGGCTACCAAACGGAGCTGTCGGAGCGCGCGGGCAACATCAGCCAGGGACAGCGCCAGTTGCTCGCCATCGCGCGGGCGATCCTGGCCGATCCGAGCATCCTCATTCTCGACGAGGCGACGAGCAGCGTGGACACGCGCACGGAGAAAAACATCCAGGAGGCGATGCTGCGGCTGATGGAAGGGCGCACCAGCTTCGTCATCGCGCACCGCCTCAGCACCATTCGGGATGCGGACGCGATTCTGGTCATCAACGACGGCGAGATCATCGAGCGCGGCACGCACGACGCACTACTCGCGCAGCAGGGATTCTACCATCACCTGTACTTGAGCCAGTTCAAAGGGCAACATGAGGTGACGCCGGAACTTGCGGCGGTTTAACCTAGAAAGGGGCGCAGATTCTCGCGGATTGACGCAGGTTTTGTCGTTTCGCTTAATTGATCTGCGAAAATCAGTGTTAATCTGCGTCCACACTTCTGAGGAATGCCTTGCACTTACGATGCCTGCCACACCTCAGTGCCGGCGCCGAGCGTGAAATCCACGTGCAGCCAAAAGGTTGCCAGCGCCTGCAGCGTGCCGGAACTATCCACGTTCAACCCCAGGGTTTCGGATAGGGGATGACTCGCCAGCGGTTGGCAGGTGACGGTGTACGTGTCATCGATCAAGCCGCCGCCGTGGAAAGTCGTGAGCTGTACCGGCGCTTCGATGACTGCCTGATAACATGCCTTACGTGAATCGGCTGCGTCGCGGAATTGCTTGAGGAAGATGAGCGGCATTTTTTCCAGTGTTTCAGACCACGATACGTGGCCCTCGTCATCCGCCTGGGGTTGCCAATCCTTGAACAGCAACCGGATGAGGGCGCTGCGCGCGGCATCCCAGGTCGTCCACGTGTCGGGCGGCGTATCGTGCGTGGCGTCAGTTCTGCGCGTTTCGAGTAAGCGTTGCGGTTTGCCCTCCGCCTGTGCGTCGAACTCGGCAAAGCCCCACACATCGACGGCGAATTCGGGGTTTTGGATGCGTTCGGCTTGCTCGAATTGCCCCCACGTCTTCGGAAACCCGTACACCTCGCGCCCTGCGGCGATAGCGTAGGGATTGTCCACGAAAAGATAGGGCAGGAACCAGACTGTGTGATTTGCCCGTGTCGCCGCCGGTATCCAGAAGCTCACTTCCGTCTCGTGCATCCACCCGATGGCCTCGTCGCGCTCATCCAGCGATTGAATCTGCATATCAGCATACAGAAGCAGCATGTAAGGTCCAAGCGGGCTGACCTTAACCGCTCCATCAGACGGTGTGTCGAAGTATGTGTCGCACAGCGAACGCAGCGCTTCGCTGCGCGCCGGGAGCAGAAACGCCGCGATGTGCGCCTCCCGCTGGAGATAGGGGCCGCGAAACACCGGGATGCCAATGCCGCCATCGATGTAGTCCGGCAATGTCGTTTCCTCTGACACGGGCGTTTTCGGCGTGCAGCCCACAGCTACCGCGCTCAACGCGCCTCCGGCGAGATGCAGAAAGCGTCTGCGCGACAGTCGCGTAGCGGGTTTGCTTTTAACACTCATAGCATGGGGGCCTCTACCTAATGCAAACTCTCCAACCACGCGATGCCCGGGTGGTCGCCCGACAACGTTGCCCCGTACAGTTTTGCGCAGAGTTTCAGCCCGTTCGCGCTGTTGCTCATCATAACCAATCCTGTTTTCTGCGCCCGGTTTCCCATCACAAAGGCTTTGAATGCGCCGTTATCGCCCCAATGCCAGAACACATCTCCGCCAGGGAGGTGCTCCAGACCCCATCCCAATCCCCACGATACTTGAGGATTGACCTGGTAGTCGGTTGCGGGCCAGTTATCCCGCCAGGATGGATCGTTGTTGACGGAAACATAAGGGCGCAGCATCTCTGCAACCTGAGTCACGCTGAGGTAAGCGGATGTCTCGCGCGGCTCCATGATGGCGCACACAACCCTTGCAAATTCTGGCGCTGTGGTGTAGAGGCTGTAGGCGGCATTGGGCGTGTCCATTTTCCCCACCTCCGCCGGTTCGCCTGTGGCCTTGTAGCCTTGCGCGGCGAGTTCTGTGTAGGGTTCGATCCACACGTAACTGCTGGTGGGCATATTGAAGGGCTGGAATATGTGGGTTTGCGCCAACTTGGTCAGGCTCTCGCCGGTCAGGTGTTCGACCACCTTCTGCAAATAGACGTAACCTTCGCCAGAATAGGAGAATCGCTCGCCAGGTGTGAAACGGATGGCGAATGGTTGATCTTCGGAGCGCCAATTGGGGAAGCCCGGTGTGTGGCACAGGACACGCCGTGCGGTGATCAGCGGCAGGCGCGGTTCATCGGAGAGGTAAAGTTCCGGCAGATAGTCGCTCAAGGGTGTGTCTAGATTGAGCTTACCGGCGGCTGCCAGCTTCAGTACCATATAAGCAAAGACCGGCTTGCTCAACGATGCCGCCTGGAAGATCGTCGCGGGTGTCACCGGTTGTTCGGCGGCTTTGTCCTGGTAGCCAAAGCCGCGACTCCACACAACGTGCGCATCCGCGATCAGGGCGACCGATAGCCCTACGACGGCGGATTCCTCCATCCAGGCAGGAGTATGCTGTTCGAGTATCGTGATGGTCGAGGCGACTTCCATTTTTCTCCTTGGTTCAGAGTAAGATTCCTTACTCGCCTGACCGGAAATCTTTGACCGCTTCGTGTGTGAGATCAAAAAGGCCAAATCTGGCAGAACACCCCCCAACGAACGGCGCTTGCGCGTGCACGCCGACCATCACCGTGGGCGGCATCACCAGCCCGAACGTGCGCACGAAGCGCCATTTCGCACCGTCCACGCTGTAGTGCATAGCGAACACGTCACCGGAGCGCGTCAGGCGCAGGTAGCACTCTGGCTTGTCGAGCAGCTCGTTGTTGGCGTCGTCGGACCACGGGTTGGTGACGACCGAGACCGCCGACACGTCACCGATGGGGCTGCGCTCCAAACACAGCTTGGTCCACTGCGTGGCGCTGGCGCGCACGGTGAGCGCCGCCGCATCCCCAAAACCGACGAGGTGCGCCCGCGCGTGCGTAACCGCCGTGAAGTCGCCGGTCACGTTGACGTAAAGCAGGCACGCATTATCACTCGGCGCGCGCAGATACCCGCGAAAGAAGTCGGTTTTGGCTGCCGGCGTGATCGTCAACCCATCCTGGTCGAACCCCCATTCCGGCGGTTCCTGAAACCACGCCAACCCATTGGCAAGTGCTTTTCCCGTACAATCCTCAAAAAGGTTCATAGCGCACTCCTTGGAAATAACCTCAACGGATTGAAGGGATTAAGCGGAAAAATATCCGTTAAATTCCGTTGAATCCGTTGAGAGAATCATTTTCGTGATCGTCGGTGTAGCTATACTCCGATACCCAACTCGGCGGCGAGTTCACTCGCGGAAGGATCGAAGAGCAGCGTCCCGTCAGGGAAGGCGATGGTGGGCACAATCCAGCAGCCATTGTGGATTTCATCACAGTAAGTGCAAGCGTCGGCGTCTTGCTCGATATCAACGTAAGCGTAGCTGACGCCGTGTTGGTCGAGGAAGCGCCTCGCCCGCCGCACATCCGGGCACCAGCGCGTTCCGTAAACGGTCAGTTCGGTATGTTCTCTTGTCATAGTCGCCCCTGTCGGATTTTAGGTTTCGGACCCACGAGCAGTATTCGCTGATTCGCCCATTCTTTCACACGTGATCCAACTGCGGCACGTACACCGGAACCGGCAGCAGTGCGAGCAAGCCCGGCGAAAGGTGCGGCGTTTCAGGGATCGCTGGGCCGCCGAAGACCAACCGCGTGGCAACGATTGGGTCTAACTCAACGTAGCGTTCCGCCAGTCGCCCGGCCTCGATCTGCACGGCGCCATCGCGCGCGGTGATGGTCGTCGCCTGCGTGCGGTCGTGCTCGCGGATGCCGAGGGTGACGGCGAAATCGCGCAGGCCGGCGGCGCGGCGTTCAAACCGGGGAAGGGCGGCCCTCAGTACGGCGGTGAGGTCGTTGACGCGGTACATATTGCTGAAGCCGGTTTTCCAGTATGCCGCGTAAGGCATCACGCGGGCGAGGCGCGTTTCATCCCACGCCGAAAGCTCCCACGTCGCGCCCTCGCCGTGATTCCACGCGATGATGGCGCGGATCATTTCCGCCTCCTTGCCCGAAGCCGATGCCAGCTCGATCAGATTGGCGTGGTCGCGGTCTTGCCCATGGGCCATGGCATAGCCGTCGTCCGTCACCCAGACGCGCAAATCCTGCCGGTGCAGTTGCGTCTCCAGATCGGGACGGTAGGCGTGACAGTCCGGCAGCGGCATTAACCGGGCGATGTGCGCGGCGGCTTCCCAGGGCCGGACTTCCTCAATGGTTGCCGGCGTGACGTTCGCCCGCCCCAAAGACCGCTCGGAGAAGATCAGGTGATACGACAGCGCAGCGACTTCCCACCCGAAACTGTTATACCGTTGCCGGTCGCCGCCGAGCCATGAGGCGGGATAGCCTTGCGCGCGCATCTCGTCGATGGCGTGGTGGAGCAGTTGGGTCATATAGCCCTTGCCACGCGCCTCGACCGCCGTGGACACCCCGCCGATGCCGCCGATCCTGAGCGATACGCCCGCCGTGACCACTTCTATAGGATAAACGCCCACGTGCGAGACGATTTTGCCGTTCTCCTCAACCACGTAGCCCCACGCGCAAACCTCCGGCGTGGGCTTGTAGATGTGGGGGCCAAAGCGCTGGAAGAAATCCACCGAATGGCCGAAAGCGCGCTCTATATAGCGCATAAAGTCTTCGAATTCCTCAACGCGAACGGTGCGAATTTTGGTTGTCATATATCTTCTCTGCAATTATGTGTGGTTGGCACCAATGAGGGTTTCTACATGCGCGACGGCACATTGCGCCTCGTCCGCCGCCAGCGCCCCAATCTCGAACTCGGCCACAAACGTCTCGCCGGGTGGCAGGACTTTGACATAGCCCTTCGCCTTCTCCGCGAGATAGCCTTCCGGCTCGCACGTCCCGGCCTCGACCAACGCGATGGCGTCCTGGTCGGGCGTGCGCGAGATCCAGCGCGTGGCCTTCGGCAGTTGCGATGGGCGGTGGCGGATCACGTCGGCGTTGCCATCGGGGTGAATTTGCAACGAGTGCGCCCAGCCGTCCGCGTCGGCGAGGTAATCGAGGAAGAAGACGCCCTCCGGGTCGAAGGCCAGGTCGGGCGTGAGAACGTGGTGCTTCGCCGGATTGTCGCGCAGTTCGGCCAGGAATTCGGCGTAGCCCGGCCCCGGCCTGATGTGACTGGGGATGCTCGCCCGCACGCGCACGTGTTCCGGGGTGGGGATCGCGCTATAGACCAGGCGGCCATTGTCCACCGGCTTGAAGTTGACGTGCGCCAGGTAGAGCAATTCCTGCCCGGAGTTTTTGAGGTTGGTGATGGACATCGTCACGTTGAAGAGCGTCGATCCGGCGTAGAGCTTGACCAGCGGCTCGGCCAGGTAGTTGTGCGCGAAGGCGACCGTGTGCTGGTACTGCCCGCCCATACCGATGTGCGCGCCTTTTTCGTCCTCACCGGTGACGACGTAGGCAGTCCCGTAGGGCGCGTTGGGCAGCTCGCCGTGCAATGGGTGCGTGTCCTGCGCAGTCGGCCCGCCGACGCCGGTGATCCCGCAGTGCTGCAAGAAACCGCCGAACGTCTCCAGGAACGGGCGGTTGGGGTAGGGCTGCGTGAACATCGACTTCATCGTCAGATTGCGCCCGTTGAACGTCGCCGACCAGACCTGCTGCCCCTGGAACGGCAACAGCACCAGTCCCCCCGCATCGCTGGTGAGCCGCAACCCGCACACCCCGCTCGGAAAGCGGAAGGTCGAGGCCGTCAGCGTGCCGTAAGTGACCAGGGTTCTCTCTTTTTCTGCGAAACATTCAGGATACAGATTCGTTATCGCCTTGAAACCCATACTTGCCCTCCTCAATAATAAACCGCGAATCTCGCTAATCTACGCGAATCGTATCTTCTCAAAAATCTGGGGTGGGGGTTTGGGGGCGGGCTATGCCCGCCCCCAAACCCCCACTTCCTCCCTTTTTTGAATGATCCGCGGTTAGAAATCTGCTTAATCTGCTCAATCTGATGACAAAATCTACGTCAGCTTCTCCCATAGGAAATCATACGCGCGGCGGCCGCTGATCTGGTGGCGGCCTTCGAAGTAGTCGGTTTCGACGCGATCCGCCGCGCCGAAAACGCCGTAGACCTTCTGTGCTTTGGCGACGCTCTGCTGTACGGCGGCGATGGGGAAAATCGGGTCGCGCGTCCCGGCCTCGACGAGCAGCGGACGCGGCGCAATCAGACCGACCAGGTCGTACATCTCGCCGAATTGCCATAGTCCGGGGACGAAGTTGCACGTGCAATGGTCCATTGCCAGGATGCTGTCTTTGAATGTGCTGTAATACCCGCTGATGACGCATGCTTTGATGCGTGGATCGATGCAGGTGGAGAAGAACGTGTGCATCCCACCGCCGGAGATGCCCATTGCGCCCAGGCGATTCGCGTCCACGTCAGGGCGCGTTTCGAGGTAGTCGATGAGTTTGCGCGCATCGTGAACCCGCAGCCCCACCGCCGATCCACCCAGGTGAAACGCGAGTTTGGCCGTGTGGTCGCACGTGGACGGCGCGTCCTGGCCGATGACGGTGTTGAGGTACGAGAAATCCGTTTGGCGCTCGCCGAAGCACGAAATCTCCGGCGCGGCGACGACGAACCCACGCCGGCACAGCGCCACGCCGAAATCCTTGTGGTAGCCATCGGGCGTGTCGCGCTCGTCGCCGTCTTCCCATAGGCCGATGATGTCCTTCACACCGTAACCGTGCCCGTGAAAGGCGACGACGACGGGGTGCGGCGCTGTTCCCTGCTTGGGAACGAGGATATAGACCGGCATCAGCGTATGCGCCGACGTGCGCAGCAGCCATTTCTCGCGGATGTAATCGCCTTTGTCCACAGACTCCAACTTCCGCGGATTGAGCGGCGCGGCGGGGAAGGGATCGCGTTGGCTCGCGCCGGTGAAGCCCAGGGTTTCGGTCAGCGCGGCGCGGGTGGTCTTCTGCCAGGCGATGGCTTCGGTGCGATCCTTTGCGCGGAACCGATAAGGCGCTTTCTCCGGCGCGTAGAGCCGCCACAGCGCGTGCGCGGGTTGCAGTTCGAGCAGGTCCTGGCTGTCGAGTTTGGTCGTGCTCATGGTTACATCATCGGTGCAGCGCGCTGGCAGAGTTGCAGGGCCACGCCCCACGGATCGCGCAGCATCACCAGCAGCGAACCGTCATCGAGCGTCTGGTTGACCACCAGCGTTGCCCCGTTGGCGAGCAGCCGGTCGCGTTTGGCTGCGGCATCGTCCACGGCGAAGGCGACATGCAGACACAAGGGGTCCTGCGTGGCGTAATCCGGGATGGGGGCCGCGGTGTTAGAGTAAATTTCCATAACGACGTGCCCGCGCGCATCGGCCAGAAAGTGCGTGTGCGGCGCGCCTTGGATAGCGCGGATGATCTGCATGTGCAGGTGTTCCACGTACCAGGCGGCCATGGCGGCGGCGTCGGGTACGTTGATGCCAAAGTGTTCGAATTTCATCGGAGTCCTCCTGATAGTCACGTAGTCGTTAGTCTTGTAGTCGGATAGGGGCATTTTGGCACAATTTGCGGCGAGTGCAAACGGCAAGATGTAGCGTAGTAACGACTTCAGTCGTTTTGCGTGCAAAAAGCGGCTAAAGTCACCACTACTCTGCTTCCCAGAGATGGTCATAGAGAGCGGCGGTGCGGCCCTGGTAAGCGCGCAGCAGATCGATGGCGTTGGCATCACCGGCGAGGTGTGCCAGCATCAACCGTCCCTCTTCGACGCAGAGCGCGTCGTGCTGCGGCAGGATTTCGCGTAGCAAAAATTGTGCATACTTGACGAGGCGGAATGGGCCGTGTGCGCGCGGCGTCTGGCCCGGCAATGCCTCCACGGCGACAGAGTACAGCGCCTTTACGTTTTCGGTGAGATCGGGCAGGTCTGGCGACGGTGTTAAGACGATGGTGTAGTACCAACCAAACAACTCGCCGGTCTCGCAGCCGTGCGCGTCGCTTACACCGACGATGGGGATAACTTTGCCACGCGCGCGTTCATCGTGGTAGCGCGCCACCTGGAGCATATTCGATTCGAACTCAAAAGGATGATACCCGCCGATGAGTTCCAGCGCATCGTAGGGTTGGCGGTCGAGCAGCAACGTTGTCAGCGCCTCAGGTACGTCGTAACGGTGGCGCGTGTACCAGTAGGGGTGGCAGAAGAGGCCCAGGCCCCCGCCCGCGCGAATTTTGTCGTAACACCAGACGCACGAGGCGTAAGTGTAGCGATCCATATCTAGCGGAAAATCGGCAAGTGCGTCGGCAATGGCCTGAACTTCGCGCCCGTAGGCTTCATCCGCGAACAGATCGTTGACGCTGAAACTTCCGCCGAAGTTGATGATATGAACGGGATTGTCCGGCGGGTGGACTTCCTCACCGGGATAGAGGCGCAGGTCGATGGGGACGCCGTCGAACGCGCGGATGGCTTCCAGTGATGGCGCGTACTGCCGGTGGTCGGTAATCGCCATGAAATCCAGGCCGATGCGTCGTCCCGCTCCGGCGACGTAGGCCGGCGATTCCTTGCCGTCTGAGCGATAGCTATGGACGTGAAGGTCGCCTTTGTGCGGGCGGCGCGTGAAAAGGTCATCGTCCAGTGCGTAGAGATGGATCTCCACCAGCGACCGCTCGCTATTGCCGAGCAGCAGCGTGTATTCCTGCTCGCGTTCGAAGGGACAACAGACTTGAACGGCATCATCGACGACTACCGGCTTTAGCGTTACCGGCGGCGATTGCAAAGTTTGCGGTTTACTGCCTCCTGTCGGGTAGAGCGCCGCCGTGGGGCCTGACGTGATGGCGCGAACGTGATCGAACAGGGGACGGATCGTGATTGTCGTTTCGCGTCCGGCATGAACAATTTTGGGATAGATGTCGAAGTGATTTAGCCTGTAGATTTCGGTCATCAAGAAAAACCTCCTCAGTTTTATGCTCTTGTTGCACGATTGTTATGCTTGTGTTACGAAATTTCACCGCAAGTATTGTATGATAGGTATTGTACCACCGAGAGCATAGCCGAGAAATCATTGCGGTCGTTTGATCGCGCTCATAAGTGAGGCGAGAGTATGTCCATAAGTGCGTCACTTCCAGTCGTCGATAGTGGTGAAATCCCATTTGACGTGTTTGCAAGTGCTTCGCTGCCAAACACTCTTGCGCCCTGGTCGACATTGGCTGTATCGGCGGTCCGCCAGGCGCTCTGTGATGCGGCGGAGGGTAACTATGACGCGCTGCTCTGGTTGGTGGATGAGGGGCGCGCGTGGTTGGCGGCGGCGGGATTGCCGATCGAAGTGGTAGATTCGTGGGTTGCTAAGTTATGATTTGGTTAAACCCGCTATTGACAGAAATCGCGATTTATGCTATTATCTAGGCTGTAAGTACATACCCTATACCAAAACGCCTAATGACCTCATCGTACTGGATGAGACAGCGGGGGAACCAAATAGGGGGCGAATCGGTCAGAAAGACCGTAGGGCGAGCTTCTTCGGCCCAAGCCCGACAGCTAACCTCGTAGGCGTGGAAGAAGGCACCTGGTGTTTGAGGTGCCCTTTTCTTTTTAGGGCGCCTTATTGGTGAAGTTTCGTCGTAAAAACGGCTTTCGACCAATAAGGAGGATCGGATGCACAATGCAGAGCAGCCGGTGGAGATACCGGCGGCTGTCAAACCGGGTTTTGTGGCGGAATTGCCGCCTTCGGTGACGACCGCGCTGCAAGCGGAGGGTGTTAAGCTCGATGTGCTGACGCTGGCGGTGCAATCGGACTTAGGCCCCGACGGGCGCTTTGGCGAGCAATGGCTGCTGATGGATTCCCACGACCTGTGGGTGATCGAGCGCCATAACGGCACTGCCAATCTGCGGCACAAGTTCCCCCTGGACAAAATTGAGGACGCGAAGGTCGAACGCTGCGTCGGCAACGGTCTGATGCAGGTGACGGTCGACCAGCAGCCTCACGTGTTGTTGCACTATTCCAACGAGTTGACTGATCGCTTCGGACGCGTCGCACACTATCTGAACACACGCGCCGAATTTGGCGAGGATACGCCGGTTCCCGATCCGGCAGCGGACAGCCACACTTGCCTGGTGTGTGGGCGCTCCCTGGTCGACACCTCATCGAAGGTGTGTCCTAACTGTATCCAGCGCGGCAAGTTATTCCGCCGCTTGATGGATTTGGCCCGCCCCTATTGGGGCAAGATGGGTGTGATTGTGATCCTATTGGTAGCGGGGGTCCTGGTGGACTTGTTGCCTCCCTACCTGACCCGTATTCTGATCGACGACGTGCTGAGGGTCGACGGAGGTACGGGTGGAGACCCAACGTTGCTGCCCTGGTTGGTTGGCAGTTTGTTGGGTATACAACTTATTCGAGTGCTCCTCACGATCGTTACGAATTGGTCGACGATTAACGTCAGCACTCGTTTTACGTCGCACATCCGCGATCGACTGTTCGCGCACCTTAAAAAGCTTTCGGTTGATTACTTCGACAAGAACCAGGTCGGGCGGTTGATGACGCGCATCAATCAGGACACCGAGGAGCTTCAGGGCCTCGTCTCGCAGATGACGACGTTCACCCTGAACATCCTGCTGGTGATCGGCATCGGCGTGGTGCTGTTCTCGATGGCACCATCGCTCGGCCTATACGTGCTCATCCCGACGCCGTTTGTGGTGGCAGCGGCCTATTTCTATTACCGCTATATGCAGCCGCACTTCCGGCGCTTCTGGGTGGCTCGTTGGCGCTTGAACGCGATGCTCAACACCTTTCTCTCCGGCGTGCGCGTGGTGAAGGCGTTTGCGCAGGAAGACGAAGAGGAGCGGCGCTATCACAACCGCAATATGACGTTGCTCAACTCGCGCCTGCAAGTCGACCTGGCGTGGAGCAAGTTCTTCCCGTTGATTTCGTTTGCGTTTAGTGCGGGTGGGTTGATTATCTGGTATGCCGGCGGGCGCGCGGTGCTGGCCGACAGAATCACGCTTGGCACGCTGATGGCCTTCCTGAGCTATCTGGGGATGTTCTACGGCCCGCTTTCGAACCTTACGCACATCAGCCAGGCGCTCAACCGGTTCCTCACCATTTCGCAGCGGACGTTCGAACTGCTGGACGAGATGCCGGAGAAGCAACCGGCCCAGCCGGTGCGCACGGCCCGGTTGGGCGGCAAAATCGAGTTCGACCGCGTGACTTTTGGCTATGATCCCTACTACCCCGTGATTCGCGACGTAAGTTTTACCGTCGAGCCAGGGGAGATGATCGGTATTGTGGGGCACAGCGGCGCGGGCAAGACGACGCTCGTGAACCTGCTCTGTCGCTTCTACGACGTGACGCGTGGTGCGATCCGCATCGACGGCGTGGATATCCGCGATCTGTCAATGGAGGAGATCCGCCAGCAGATCGGCATCGTGTTGCAGACGCCATTTTTGTTCCATGGGACGCTGGCGGAGAACATCGCCTACGGCCGGCCCGATGCCACGCGGCGCGAGATCATTCAGGCGGCGAAGGCGGCGAACGCGCACGGTTTCATCACGCAATTGCCCGAAGGTTACGATACGATTGTGGGTGAGGGTGGGGCCGGGCTTTCCGGCGGCGAGCGGCAGCGCATCTCCATCGCGCGCGCGATCCTGCACAACCCGCGGATTTTGATCCTGGACGAGGCGACCTCCTCGGTGGACACCGACACCGAGCGCCAGATTCAGGAGGCGTTGAATGAACTGGTTAAGGGTCGCACGACCATCGCCATCGCGCACCGGCTTTCGACGTTGTACAACGCCGACCGCATCATCGTCATCAATCGCGGCAAGTTGGAAGAGCAGGGACCGCCCAAGCAGTTGATGGATAACAAAGGCTCGTTCTACCATCTCGTACAGATGCAAACGCAGTTGGCCAGCCTCGACGGCGTGGTGGCGGTCTAGGAGGCGTGATGACGAAGGCTTTCGAAGTCGTTTATTTGGACCCGGGGCGCGTCACTTTTGAGCGCAAAGGGGATACGTTGAGCCTGACGCTGCAAGCCGACGATGCGCCGGATGGCGCGCCGGACGGGGTAAGTAACATCATCCATTATCCGCGTGTGGCGCTGCGGGCGTGTTTCCCGGTGTCAGACAATACCGAGTTTCTCTCGGTGCGCGATGCGACTGACGAGACCATCCCGGAGTTGGGTATCATCGGGGACTGGAGCCAGTTGCAGCCGGCCAGCCGCGACGCAGTGGCGGCGGAGTTGGGCCTGCACTACTTTGTCCCGAAGATCACACAGGTTTTTAGCGTCAAAGAAGAATTGGGTTTCCTTTACTGGGTTGTGGAGACCGACAAGGGCCGCAAGGAGTTCGTGATGCGCAACAGCGTCATCCATTACGCCCGCGAGGTTGCGCCCGGCCATTGGCTGCTGATCGACGTCAACGAAGCACGCTATGAGATTCCCGACGTCGTCATATTGGATGCGCGTAGTCAAAAGCTGGTACAGCAGTTTTTATATCTGTAATCGTTCAAACGTTTACACGTTGGAGCGTTCAGACGTTTTTGGTATCTTGGGAATAGCAGTTGGGGCCTGTTGTTCCTTTGCATACAACGCGTGTTGCTTGTTTCTTCTTCCTTTTTTGTAGAGAGCGCAGAGGCATAACGCCTTTGCGCTCTCTGCGTTGAACAACAATGCAGGTTGTCATTGTCGATTTGCTAGAGTATAATTCACTTACACTGCGCAAACCTCTTGAGTCCTGGAAAGCGTAAAGGAGTGAATTGATGAATTCTTGGCCTGTTACAGCGTTCAACTTGACCTACTTATGTGTTCTGTGGGTATTTTTTATCTCCGCCATTGCACGTATCCCGCGCTTGAGCGCTGAACGACGGCGTAACGCCCTCTGGGTTCTGATCGTCATTTTCTTGCTCGTTTTTGGTGACTCATTTCACCTGATTTCTCAGGCTCACGAGTTTTTTACGGGAACCAATCCGCTGTCGCCCTTCCTGGGCTTGACGTGGGTTGCGTTTGGGCGTCTGGCCAGCTCGATCACACTGACGATTTTTTATCTCTGCCTGCTGTTCTACTGCCAACGCAAATTCGGTTTGTGTTGGTCGGGTTGGATGTGGTTGTCTCTGTTTGGCTTTGTGGTGCGGATGGTGTTGCTCGCCTTTCCGCAGAACCACTGGGATGGTGAGCGGACCTTATGGAGCATCTGGCGCAACATTCCTTTCGTAATCCAGGGTGTGGGTGTGATTGCGCTGCTATTCCAGCAAGCGCCGCACCATCCGCTACCGTTGCGGCGTCAATTGAGGACGCTGGCCTATGCTTTTCTGGTCTCTTTTGCTACATATACCGGCACCGTCGTCGGCGTGTTTTGGCATCCGGCTTTTGGCGCCTTGATGCTGCCAAAAACGATTGCTTACGTGGTGGCGGTTTGGGTCTTGTATTCAATCGAGTTTCGATAAGGAGATCGTTATGCCGAAGCCAATTACAATTAAGGAAGTGAAGGTTATTTTGACCCAGCCCGCCGGTTCGCGGCTGGTGATCGTTAAGGTCATCACGTCGGAGCCGGGGTTGTATGGGCTGGGCTGCGCGACGTTCACGCAGCGCTTCCACGCGGTCGTCGCGGCGCTCGAAAAGCACCTCATCCCCTTTGCCATCGGGCGGGATGTGGCGCGCATCGAGGAATTCTGGCAGATGGCGATGGTGCACAGCTACTGGCGCAACGGACCGGTGCTCAACAACGCCATTTCCGGCATCGATCAGGCGCTGTGGGACATCAAGGGCAAGCTGGCGAACATGCCGGTCTACGACCTGTTGGGGGGCAAATGCCGCGAGGGCGCGGCGGTCTACACCCACGCCGATGGCCGCTCGCCGGAAGAGGTTACCGACAACGTCAAGAAGTTCATGGGGGAAGGTTATCGCTACATCCGCATTCAAATGGGCGGTTACGGCGGGCGCGGGGATACGATGGTGAAGCCCGAGGGCGCGCCCGAAGGGGCGTACTATGATCCGCGCGCATATTGCCGCAATATGCTGCAGATGATGGAACACGTCCGCCAGGAAGTCGGCGACGAAGTCGAGCTGCTGCACGACGTCCACGAGCGCCTGCAACCCATCGACGCGGTGCGCTTTGCCAAGGACGTGGAGAAGTTCAACCTTTTCTTCCTGGAAGATGACCTGGCTCCGGAGGATATTGCCTACTTCCGCCACATCCGCCAGCAGTGCGCTACACGGATTGCCATGGGCGAGTTGTTCAACAGCCCGCACGAGTGGCAGCCGCTCATTGAAGAACGCCTCATTGACTTCCTGCGGATGCACGTCAGCCAGATGGGCGGGATTACGCCCGCGCGCGCCGTCGCGTTATTTGCCAACATGTACGGCGTGAAGACCGCGTGGCACGGCCCGGGCGATACCTCGCCGGTGGGCCACGCCGCGAATCTGCACCTCGACCTGTGGGCGCCCAATTTCGGCATCCAGGAGTGGTGCCGTTTTCCGGAGCACGTCTATGCAATGTTCCCCGGTCTGCCCGAAGTGCGCAACGGCTACATGTATCCGAGTGACAAGCCAGGTCTGGGCATCGACATCGACGAGGCTCTGGCGGCCAAGTATCCCTGTGAGGACACCATCGAATGGTGGACGCAGGCCCGCTGGCCTGATGGCAGTCCGGCGCGCCCGTGATGCGAGGCGCGGGGATGTGCTGTATGATACGCATGGATCAGAGTTGAGGAATATGACAAATGACGGGTGGAAAGGAGTCATTTGACATCGCTGCATTTGTGCACATAATAGCGCTGGAGGTTAGCATCCAACTGATTCACAATCTTGTGTGTTTGTCTAGTTAACAGACAGAAGGGGGAGACATGAAATTCCGAAAATTGGGCATTTTGCTGGTATTGGTGGCTATGTTGGTTGTAAGCCTGGTAACGGGCTGTCAGTCGCAGCCAAAGAAAATTGTCGTAGCGACGGATGCGACGTGGCCGCCGATGGAGTATGTGGATGAGAACAAGAATATCGTCGGGTTCGACATTGATCTGATGAATGCCGTTGCCCAGGAGGCCGGACTTGAAGTCGAATACCGCAACGTGGCGTGGGACGGCATCTTCGCCGGTCTCGCCGCGGGAGAGTACGACACCGTGATCTCGTCCGTGACAATCACCGATGATCGCAAGGCGCAGTACGATTTCTCCGAGCCGTACATCAACGCGGGGCAGATCGTTGTGGTGCAGGCAGGTAGTGACATCACCGGGCCGGAGGCGTTGACCGGGCGCACCGTTGGCGCGCAGCTTAGTACCACTGGCGCATTTGCTGTTCAGGAGATGTCGGGTGTTACGCTGAAGGAGTACGACGAGATCGGTTTGGCGTTCGAGGACCTGGTAGCCGGTCGCATTGATGCGGTGGTCACCGATACACCGGTGGCGGCAGACTTCGCGATGCAACGTGAGGAGTACCGTGCCAAGTTGAGGATCGTTGGCGATTCGTTCACCGAGGAATACTACGGTATTCTCGTGCAGAAGGGCAACAGCGATCTGCTCGCCAAGATCAACCAGGGTCTTGCCGCGGTGCAGGACAAGGGTATCGACAAAGATTTGGAAGAAAAGTGGTTGCGGTAGTCGTTGCGTTTTTGCTAATCTCCGCTTGAGTGTGTTTTAGTCCCAAAAGCAGTTGAATACAGAGAACACGGAAAGAAACCCCGTGTTCTCTGTGATTATTTTCCGGCCAATTCAACCTTACGCAGGTTAGTCTGGACTCGTCATCTCCAGGCTGTCATTCGCCGCCTTCGCAAGGTTCTTGTAGGAGGACTTATGAAAGCTGAATCCCATACGAAACATGCCGTCCATCACCATGGCTGGCAGCAGGATGACAGCGCCCTGATTCCCCGCGAGCGCAGTTTGATGATTGCCTGGTGGATTGCCATTGTCGCGGCGATCGTCTTTATCGCCGGGGTGGTGCTGTTCAAGCCTGTCCCTTACCAGGAAATCATTGGTTTCATCGGTGATGGGCTGGTGGTTACGTTCCAGATCACCATCGTATCGATGACGTTCGCGTTGATTCTGGGTCTGGTCGCTGGATTGGGCCGCACGGCGACGAACTCGTTCTTCAATATCCTGACCTCGTTGTACGTCGAAGTCATTCGCGGCATCCCGCTGCTGGCGCAGTTGTTCTGGATTTATTACGCGATGTCCCGATTTATCCGTTTGGGACCGCAGGTGTCGGCGGTGTTGGGGCTGTCGATCTGCTACGGCGCGTATATCGGTGAGACGTTCCGCGCCGGAATTCAGTCGATTCCCAAAGGGCAGATGGAGGCCGCGCGCGCGTTGGGTCTCACCCGTGGTCAGGCGATGCGCTACGTCATCATCCCGCAGGCAGTGCGCGTCATTCTGCCGCCGGTCGGCAACGAATTTATCGCTATGCTTAAGGACTCGTCGCTGGTCTCCGTGCTGGCAATCTCCGATATGCTGCGCCGCGGCCGTGAATACGCCTCGCGTACCTTCGCCTACTTCGAGACGTACACACTGGTGGCGTTGGTATACTTGCTGGTGACCTTGATCTTCTCGCGCGTTGTTTATTACATCGAACACGGTATGTCGCGCCAGGACAAGGAGAAGCCGGTAACGTTGATGCACCGCCTCGCTGGGGTGGTGGTCGATCTGGTGGTGCTGGATTTCATTGGCTTGATCGTGTATGCGTTGATTCAGCCGTTGGTTCTGGTTGTTGCCGAATTACAGGTCTATACAGTCCTGTTAATTGTGATGCTTGTGGTAGGTTTGATCTATCTTCTGTTCTTCTGGACGCGTGCGGGCCGGACACCGGGCATGATGGCGGTAGGGCTGCAACTTTTTCCTGAAAAGGGTGAGCATCCGACGTTGTCTCAGGCGCTCAAACGGCTACTATTCCTGATTTTGCCGCTGCCAGGTTTGAGTCTGTTATGGATGCTGTGGTCGCCCACGGGCGAAGCCTTGCACGACCGTTTCGCGGGTACCTACGTCGGACGGGATTAAGAGGAGCACAAGATGAGTACAACGCCAATCGTTCAGATTCGGAATTTACACAAGCGTTTTGGTCGCGTCCACGCGCTCAACGACGTGAGCCTGGACGTGGAAGCGGGCGAAGTCGTCGTCATTATCGGGCCGAGTGGATCGGGCAAATCGACGCTGCTGCGCTGCATCAACTGGCTGGAAGTGCCGACCAGTGGCACGATCAGCATCGACGGCGTCGAAGTTCGCGGCGACGACCGCCAGGTCAACCAGATGCGCGCCGAGGTGGGGATGGTGTTCCAGCAGTTCAACCTCTTTCCACACATGACGGCGACCGAAAATATCATTTTGGGGCCGATGACGGTCCGCAAATGGGAGCGCGACCGAGCCGTGACGCTCGCTCACCAACTGCTGGACAAAGTCGGCATCCCCGAAAAGGCCGACGTCTACCCGGAACAACTCTCCGGTGGACAGCAGCAGCGCGTCGCCATTGCGCGCTCATTGGCGATGGAGCCGAAGATTATGCTTTTCGATGAGCCGACCTCGGCCCTCGACCCAGAGATGATCAAGGAAGTGCTTGACGTGATGCTCGATTTGGCCCGCGAAGGCATGACGATGATTGTCGTCTCCCACGAGATGGGCTTCGCTCGCAATGCCGCCAAGCGCATCGTCTTCATGGATCAAGGGCAGATCATCGAAATGACCACGCCCGAACTGCTCTACACCGCCCCGCAGCACGAGCGGACGAAGCGTTTCCTGAGTCAAATATTGCATTAGGAAGAACAGCTGTTAGCCTTCAGTTATCAGCCGTCAGTATGGCGCCTGTCTGGCTGAAAGCTGATCGCTGCCCGCTGACAGCTCACCGGAGGTGAAACTATGCAATGGGAAAACTTAACGGCGACGGCGTTTGCGGAGGCCGTGCGTGAAACCGGCGTCTGCGTGATCGCTATGGGCGTGCTGGAGAAGCACAGCGAGCATCTGCCCCTGGGCACGGACTTCCTCAACGCGCACAAGATCGCGTGTCTGGCGGCGGAGAGGGAACCGGCGGTGGTCTTTCCGCCGTTCTACTTCGGCCAGATTTATGAGGCGCGCTGTTTCCCTGGCGCGGTGACGCTCAAGCCTACACTGCTGATGGACGTGATCCAGGGTGTCTTTGACGAAATCGGGCGCAACGGCTTCAAGAAGATCGTCGTCTTCAACGGGCACGGCGGAAACACATATCTACTGCAATTCTTGAACCAGTGCGCGCTGTGGGAGGAGAAACCATACCAGTTGTACTTGCCGATGGGCCTCACCCCGGAACGTCGGGCGCAGTGGCGGGCTATCGTGGAAACCGAGTTTCACGGTCACGCCTGCGAGTGCGAAACGTCGATCAGCCTGGCGAATCACGCGGAACTGGTGCATATGGAGCTTGTTCCAGAAGAACCGGCGCTGCCGCTCGGTCGGTTGGCGCACCTGCCCCCCACGTACACCGGCATCGGGTGGTACGCGAATCACCCCGATCACTACGCCGGAGACGCCCGTCTCGCCACGCGTGAGAAGGGCCTCGCGCTGCGCCAACTGGAGATCGACAGCCTGGCGGAGTATATCGCGGCGGTCAAGGCCGATCAGGTCGTGCCCGCGCTATCCCGTGAGTTTTTCTCGCGGAGCGCGGAACTGTAAGATCCTCGCTAGAGGTTGAATAGCTTGGCGGCGTTCCCACCCATAATCAGATCGCGTTCGGCAGGCGTGACGTCGTCCGCCAGCGCCGCTTCGTAAGTAGCGCGGACGACGTGCGGGCGCTGGAAGGGTGCGTCGCTACCGAAGAGGACACGCCCCGCGCCAAGTGTTTTGATGGCGTACATGATCGCAGGCTCGGTGGTCGAGCTGCCGACGAGAAACATATTCGGGCAGCGCTGGGCGATTTCGACGACGGCCTGGTTCATATCCCGGCTCAGCATCCCCATGTGGACCATCAACACGGGCATTTCGGGATACATCCGCGCCACGCGCTCCGCCCGGAAGGGGTGGGTGTTCTCGTAGAAGTCCGCGCCGATGTGGAACGCCAGCATCACGCCCGCTTTGGCGATTTCCTCGATGACGGGGAGCGCCAGCGTTGGATCGTCGATGCGATAGTTGTTCTGCGCCCCGTTGAGCTTCACGCCGTATAGGCCGTACTCCTCCGTGCAAATTCTCACCATTTTCTTGGCGTGATCCACGCTCACCGTGGGATCGGCCCAGCCGAAGCCAAGGATTTTGTCGGGATACTGGCTCATCGCGTCGTAGACGTAACGGTTGTGGCCCTCGATCTCTTCGCCGTGGTAATCCGGCTTGAGCCAGGTGAGCGTTTTGTCGATGCCGGCGCGCTCCATCCGCTTGAGGTGTTCTTCCAGTGCAAATGCGCCGCCGGTGGGAGCAATGTGGGTGTCTGCGTCGATGATGAGCATAGCAAATCTCCTTTTGGGATCTTTGATGCCCGGTATTGTAGCGCAAGGGCGTCAGGATGCAAAACTATCCTGACGCCCTTGTGTTGTGACAATTGACCGGCTTAAAGCCCGATATTTTCTACCGGTCCCCGATAAGTTCCGGCGTTTGGAAACCCCTGCATTGCCAGGCTGATGAAACGTTCGCTGAAGCCGTATTCCGACAGCGCAGTCAACGGGACCATGCGCACGCTGTGAATGGGATTCGCGCCGGGTTCGGGTTCCAATCCCGTGCACAGGCGTCCGCCAATCCGTTTGACGGCGAAAGTGATGTGCACGACGTGCCGCCCACCTGCGATGCGATCACAGACGTAGAGTAACCGTTCGATGGCGATGTGCAATCCGGTTTCTTCTTGCATCTCGCGGATGAGACAAGTTTCCAGCGTTTCGCCCGGCTCCACCGCACCACCAGGTAGTGACCAGGCGCGTTGCACTGCTGCACCGACATTCTGCTCCACTAACAGGATGTTGCCGTTCTCAATCAACACGGCTGTGGCGCGTACTTTGGGTTGCATGCTTATAATCCCAGGTATGCGCGAGACACTGGCACCTTGTCAGCCTTTGCTGCCCCGCCTTGCAGTGCGGGCGTGTGAATGACGAAATGGAAGTAATCGGAAGAGTTGCTCAAAAATGTGTGTGCTTCACCTGGCTCAATGACGATGATATCATCCTGGACTAATGTGATCGTCTGCTGCTCTACGCGCATTTTGACACTACCTCGTGTTATCAAGTAGATTTCTGTCATCTGCCGGTGCAGGTGAGGCTCATCCACGCCCTCATTCGCAAATCCGACTGCGATGCCTAGATCGGCATTCCATGGGCCGACATACCAACCTTTGGCAATTGTTGCGTCTGCTTTTTCGATGTGCATGTTATCGCTCCTGCAAAAGAAACCACGAATCTTCACGAATATGTAATGGTCAAGATGACTTTGCAATCAACAATCAAAGAATTGTACACGGATTTGACGGATTCTACGGATTTTTTAAGGAGAATGATCCGTAGAATCCGTGTTCATCCGTGTACTACAATTGCAATATATGCTTCTGACACAGAATCTTCACGAATATGGCAGAATTGTGAATGGTCTGTTTTACAGTATGTGCAGCACATGGGCGAGCACGGCGATGGCTTTGTGATATTCGCGCAGATCAATGTGCTCGCGCGGTGTGTGATCGAGCGCTGAATCGCCCGGGCCGTAGGCCAGGATTGGGCATTGCCACACCGGGCCGACGACGTTCATATCCGAGGTGCCGCTTTTGACCTTGAACTGGATGCGCCCGCCCTCGGCGTCGATGGCTTTGACGAAGGCGCGCGCCAGTGGCGTGTTTTTCGCCGCGTGGTAGGCGACCTCGCCGCCGCTAAAGCGCAGGTCCGCATCTCCGGCGAACTCGCGCAGTGTGGTTTGCAGGTTTGCGATGTCGATCTCCGGCGGTAGCCGGAAGCCTAACATGAGCGTCGCCGTCTGTACGAACCCGTCGTCCTTGGAGTGCATCGCGCGCAGCGAGGGCGCGAGTTGCTCGAACATCCGGGGATGCGCGGCGTTATAGGCGTCAGCGTGTTCCGTCACCGCGCGCCAGAAAGCGAATGCCTCCTCGCATGGACTCGCGTCGGGCCGGGCAGTGTGCCCGATCTCGCGGGAGAGCGCATATTGCGCCAGCAGACGGCCTTTGTAGCCCGTCGTCACGCAATCCCACCGGCTTGGCTCGCCGATGATGACGGCGTCCGGCGCGAGTTTGTCCAGCAGGAAGCGCGCGCCCTTGGAGGTGGCGGCTTCCTCTTCCACAGCGCCGACCACGACGAGCCGTTTCCCGTTATGTGCTCCCGCCCGCGCCGCCGCCGTGACGAACGTTGCCAAAGACCCCTTCGCATCGACCGCGCCGCGTCCGTAGAGCAGGCTCCCCTCCTGCCGCACGTCGATGTAGCCGGGTACCGTGTCGATGTGACCAAGCAGCAACACCGCACGCTCACCCTCGCCGATCTCGCCTACGGCATTACCCGCGACGTCGATACCGGCGCGGAAGCCGAGCGCCTCCATCCGGTCGGCCAGATATTCGACGGCAGGACGCTCCTGCGTAGAGGGGCTGTACTGCGCCACCAGTCCTTCCAGCAGGTTATCCGCTTGGGTGTTATCGCACAGTGTCATCGTCGTTACCTTTTTGACAGGATTTGCAGGATTCGCAGGATAAGAAACAAATCCCGAAAATCCTGTGAAGCCTGTCCAATATCATGCCGCCGCAACCTGCAACGTGTAGTCGATGACCTTCGCCGGGATGTTGACGCCGGTGGTGTCGATGCTGTTGCGGAACTCCATCGTGTAGTTGATCTCGTTTACCAGCAGACCCCGGTGCTCGTCCTCGAAGATGTCGAGCGCGACGACGCCACCCCCTATGGCGCTGGCTGCGGCGATGCACAACTCGTGCAGCTCCGGCGTCACCGGACACTTCGTCGCCACGCCGCCGCGCGCTGTGTTGGTGATCCAGTGCGGCGAGGTGCGGTAAATGGCGGCGACAGTCTCATCGCCGATGACGAAGGCGCGGATGTCACGGTTCGGCTTGTGGACGTATTCCTGGATGTAGTAGATCGAGTGGTGGTAGGAGCCGAGCACCTGCTTGTGCTCGAGTACCGTCTCGGCGGCCTCGCGGTCGTTGATCTTGGAAAGCAGCCGTCCCCACGATCCGACGCCGGGCTTGAGTACCACCGGGTAACCCATCGTCTCGATGGCTTCGAGCGCCGATTCCGGCGTGAACGCCACCATCGTGCGCGGGGTGGGGATGCCGGCGCGCACCAAAGCGCTCGTCGTCAGCAGCTTGTTGCCGCAGTTTTCGGCAACCTGGTACGTGTTGACGGTGGGTATGCCCCAATCCCGTAGCAGGAGGAGGGCGAAGAGCGCGCGCGAATGGTTGATGCAGCGTTCGAGAACGACGTCGTACCGCCAACCGTTGTTTTGAATGTCGAAGATGATTTCGCGGTCGTCGATGATGTCGAAATCGACGCCGCGATTTTGCAACTCGGTGATGAGTAGTTTCTCTTCGACGCGGATACGAGAGCACAGGATTCCCACTTTGCCCATGGTGATGTGCTCCTTATTCGCCCCAGTCTTCTTCTTCCTGCGGTGCGTAATCCACCGCGGGCGGATCGAGATTGATCACCTCAAGCTCAGTCCCGCAATCGGGGCACACCACGATCTCGTGGATAATGGCATCGATGGCCAACTGAATCTGGGCGGCGCACTCTGGACATTCTGCAAACATGATTCCCCTCCTTGACTTTGACCTGGCTGATAGATTAATGACGCTTATTTGTCAGCAGATTAAGCGGATTCAGCAGATTATTTTCTATAGAATAATCACAAATCTGCTTAATATGCTAAATCTGCTGACGCAAACACACAACAAAAAACCAGCTTCCGTTTTGTGCACGAGGCTGGAAGCTGGTTTTGCTTATTTGGACGCAAACGCCATTATCCAGACTCGTCGTCCGGCTTGCTGCGCTTGCACTTCGTATCGGTATGCTGATAGCAGGTATTCATCATGTCCCTCGGTAAGAATTTTCTCAGATTTGGCGAAATTGTCAAACGGGCGGGAAGGTTCCGGCGCGCAATTCCTTCAGCGTTTGCAGGATTTCTTCGTGCGTGTTCATCACGAATGGGCCGTAGCGGGCGACGGGTTCGTGCAGCGGTTTCCCGGCAATCAACAAGAAGCGCACGCCCTCGTTTCCGGTCTGCACTTCGAGAAGATCGCCGTCGCCAAAAATGGCGAGCTGCGTCGCGGCGATGTCTGTCCCTGCGCTGCCGTCCGCCACGCCGAACGTGCCCGCACCTTCGAAGACGTATGCGAGCGCGGTGTGCCCGCGTTCGATGACCTGCACGAAGCTGCTGTGCGATGGAATGGCGACGTCCAAAAACAGCGGGTCCGCGACGATGTCCGTCACTGGCCCTGGAACGCCGTCCACCTCCCCGGCGACGACGCGGATGCGAATCCCGTTGGGGCGTTCTACATCCGGGATGCTCGCGGCGGGTACGTCCTGGTAGCGTGGTTTCATCATTTTGTCTTTTGCGGGCAGGTTCACCCACAACTGGAAACCTTCCAGTACGCCCTCGTGCCGTTGCGGCATTTCCTCGTGCAGGATGCCGCGCCCGGCGGTCATCCATTGCACGTCGCCCGCGGTGAGGTCACCGACGTTACCGATGCTGTCGCGGTGGCGCACCAGCCCGTCGAGTAGGTAGGTGACGGTTTCGATGCCCCGGTGGGGGTGCATCGGGAAGCCCGCGACGAAGTCCACCGCATTGTGGGAGCGGAAGTCGTCCAACAGCAGAAATGGATCGGCGTAATCGAGCGCCCGCGAGGCGATGCTGCGCCGCAGTTTGACGCCTGCGCCCTCTGTCACCGGTTCTGGTTCTACAAGCCGGATAACCCGGCGGGGAATCTGTGTGCTCATATCGTCCTCCTTTATTCTGACGGCGAGTCGGATGTTTTATGTCCAATTAAGAAGATTAGTGTCGGAATATTAACATAAAAGGAGAGGCTGTCAAGCCTGGTCGTTATGTTTCCGTGATCACGGCTTCCAGAATGGCGTGTTCGCGGCTTTGTAATAGCTTCGCCAATGGCTTGAGTGTGATCGCGTACAGCCCCACGCTGTAGAGGAACGCCACGGGAATGGTGACGAACAATGCGGGTTTCCACAGGATATACGGCAGCACCAGGAGCAGGGCCATCGGGATGCCGGAAATGAACCACGCCAGCATCCCCCACATATTGCCGCGCTGGCGTGTGCCGGAAGTGTACTGGAGTTGCATCCGGTACGGGCCGATGATCGCTGCGAGCGTATACAGAGGGCTGCCGCTGATTTGCATACATAATCCCAGGCACAGTTCCATAGGGACGATAGTCCAGTTATAAGTAAACACACCCATCGCGACGAGTACCAAGGTATATAGCGCCACGGCGACGATGAAGGCGATTGCATTCGCCGAGACGATGATCTGGCGTCGATCGACCGGCGACAACGCGAGCGCGCCGAACCCCTCCCGATCGATAATGCCGAAGTAGTTCGACGTGATATTCATGTTGATCATCATGCTCATCATCACTATGACCATCAAACCGGCGACCAGCGGCGCGTAAATCTGGAAGTCGGTGTCTTCGGTGCCTGGCTGCCAGAGGATGAACACCGCCGGTAGAATCGCCAACAGCCCGGCGAAGATCATCCGCCGTGTGGCAGGGCTACGCCAGAGATAGAGCCAGTCCTTACGCAGAAGCGCCCAGAATGTCGGCGGGCCAGGTAAACGTCCGGTGAAGCGCGATTCGCGGGTGCGCACGCGCTCCGCACCCAAGCCGACCGCCGCACCCTGCATTAGCCGCCGCGTGATGCCCGCGTGCAGCCACAGCAGCAGCCCAACGGCCGCCAGCGAGATGGCCAAGAAAAGCACGCTGCGACCCCAGTCTCCGGCGGACGCGGAGGCCATGCCCGCTGTAGCCCAACCGGCAGGCAGCCACGTCAACACGCGCGAGGGGCGCAGAATTTCCAGGAACTGGCTCGGATTTTGCGCGGTTCCCAATTGGGCGAGCAAATCTTGGATTGGTAGTTTTTGCAGCCAGTGGATGTTCTCATAGTTCTGGATGAGCATCTGGATGATCGACTGCCCGAATCCCAACAGCATAAACGGCAGCATCATCACCGTGATCACCAACGTGCGCAGACGCCGGTCTCCGGCAACGAGGTCAAAGAGGTCTTCCATAATCCGGCCTGTGAGCACGAGTATGGCGAAGGTCGGTAGAGCGCCCAACAAAATGATCGGCAGCGCCAGCGGTTGGTGCCACGCCAGCCCGATGATCTCCCCACCCAGGAGGAGCACCGACCACACGCCGGTCATCGTCAGCAGCGAGATGAGCGTGCTGCCCACCACGATGCTGCGGAAGCGGATCGGGTACGCGAACAGGCGCGACATCTCGAAGCGTTCCACGATCTGTGAGCTGTACGACGCCGGTAAAATCAGCCATATTGCGAACAGGCCGTTGTTCACCAGCATCAGGAATTCGTAGTTGGCCTGGGGGGTAAACAGTAGGATGCCGAGGACGGCAATGCCGATTCCCATTCCCACGAAAAACGGTAACGCAAACACAAAACTCACAACCTGGAGCACGACTCTCGCCACGTACAACCGTTCGCTGGCTCGGCGCGTGCGGAACATCGCCACGGTGAGCCGGCCCTGGAGCCACAGCAAGTTCTTCAGATCGCGCCACATACTACGCCGCCTGTCCCGTCAGCCAATCGAGTAGCCCTTGATCGGCGACTTCCGCGCCGACCGTGCGCAGGAAAACGTCTTCCAGCGGGGCGTCGGGCGGCAAAGACGCGCGCGCGCGCAGGTCGGCGATACTGCCCACACCGGCGAGTTGCCCCTTGTTGATGATGCCCACCTGGTCGCAGAAGCGCTCCGCCAGTTCCATGACGTGTGTGGAGAAGAAGATCGTCGTGCCGCGATGCTCGACCATTTCGCGCAGCGTGGCCTTGATCGCCCGCGTCGAAATCGGGTCGATGCTTTCGAAGGGTTCGTCGAGGAACAGGATTTCCGGCGCGTGGATGAGCGCACAGGCCATCGCCGTCTTCTTGCGCATTCCTTGTGAGTAGTCAAGGATCATCTTGTTTCCGGCGTCGTTCAACTCCAGCATTTCCAGCAGCGGCGGGATGCGGTGCTTGATCTCAGCCTGGTCGAGGCCGTACAGGCGTCCCACCAGCTCGATCTGTTCGGCGGCAGTGAGGCGCTCGTAGAGGTTGAGGTTCTCCGGGACAACGCCGATGCGCCGTTTGACCTCCAGCGGCGCGGTGAGGACGTCGAAGCCGCTGACGTAAGCCGTCCCTGCCGTCGGCGGCAGCAGCCCGATGACCATGTGAATCGTCGTGGACTTGCCCGCGCCGTTCGGACCCAGGAAGCCGAAGATCACGCCGCGCGGCACGGATAGGTTGAGCTTGTCTACGGCGGTCAATTCGCCGAAGCGCCGGGTGAGATTTTGCGTTTGAATAGCAGGTGTTGCATCGTTTTGCATCGTTTGCCTCCGTAACAGGCTTAGCGCGCCGTCCAACCGCCATCAATGGCGATGCCTGCGCCCGTGACAAAGCTCGAGGCGTCGCTCGCCAGGAACAGTGCCAAGCCACCGATTTCCTCAAGTTCGCCCCACCGGCCCAGTGGTATCTGCGAGACGAATGCTTGGTATTGTTCCGGGTCTTCCAGCAGCGGGCGGTTTATATCCGTGCCAAATGGCCCCGGTAGCATCGCGTTGACCGTGATGTTCCACGGCGCCCATTCCAGCGCCAGCGCGCGCGTGAGCTGCAACACCGCGCCCTTGCTCGTCGCGTAAAGCGTGCGGTCGGGCATAGCGATGACTGAGAGCATCGATCCCACGTTGATGACGCGCCCGTAGCGCCGGGCCTTCATGTGCGGCGCGACTTCGCGGCAGAGCAACCAAACGCCGGTGACGTTGGTATCCTGCACTTCACGGTACTCTTCCAGCGACAGCGCCTCGATTGGCCCGCGGATGTTGATGCCGGCGTTGTTGATCAACACGTTGATTTTGCCGAACTCCGCGATCACGCTGGCGACCAGCGCCTGGATATCCGACGGTTTCGTCACATCGCAGGCGTAGCCCCAGCACGCGCGACCGTACTGTACCGTCAACTGTTCGGCAACGGCGGCGGCATCTTCCGCGCTGCGGCTGGTAACGACGACGCTTGCTCCGGCTTCGGCGAGCGCCTCGGCCATCGCCTTGCCCAATCCCCGATTCCCGCCGGTGATGAGCGCGACGTGGCCGTCCATACGAAAACGATCCAAAACTGACATACGCGCTCTCTCCTTGTAGAAATAGACTCAACGGATTGAACGGATTTTAACGGATATTTTTCCGTTGAATCCGTTCAATCCGTTGAGATGTCATGCTTTTTCGATCAGCCCTTCACGCCAGGCGTAGACGGCGGCTTGGGTGCGATCGGAGAGGTGGAGTTTGCTGAGCAGGTTGCTCACGTGCGCCTTGACCGTGCGTTCGGTGACCACAAGTTCCGCGGCGATTTCGGCGTTGGATTGCCCTTGTGCGATCAGTTGCAGCACTTCCATTTCGCGCGCGGTCAACTCGGCGGCGGGATCGGAGGTGGAGCCGGGCGCGCTAACTTCGCTCATCAGCCGCCGGGCGATGCGCGGGTGCAGGCTCGCTTCACCCCGGCTGGCAGCGCGGATGGCGTGTAGCACGGTCTGCGCGTCGGCGTCCTTGAGCAGGTACGAGAGCGCTCCGGCCTTGATCGCAGAGAAAAGCAGCTCGTCCTGCGCGTAACTCGTCAAGACGACGACTTGCGTGTGCGGGCTGCTCTGGCGGATCTGGCGCGTGGCCTGCACGCCGCCCTGATCGGAGGGCTGACCGCCCGGTTTGAGTGGCAGCACCAAGTCCATGAGGACGACATCGGGCACGTGCTCGGCGCAGCCTTCGATGGAGCTTTGCGCGTCGCCCGCTTCGCCGACAATGGCAATGTCTGGATGCGCGCTCAGGTAGAAGCGCAATCCCTTGCGGACGACGTCGTGGTCATCAACGATATAGACGGTGATGCGTTCGCCGTTGGTTTCTGAAGTCATCGTTCTGTCCTGTGTGATTAGCCGCCGGCGAAAAAGATGATGCCAAAGGCCAGCGTTATGGCGATCACCATCAGCACCATAAACCGGATCGTTTGTGCATTTTCGACCCTATTTCTGCGCATTCCAGTGCTTTTGAGCATCGCAATACCAATCGCGACGATGATGGTGAAAACGACAATAACGCTCTCGGAGTCAAAGCCGCCTTGCATGTTTTCGATGAAGCCGTCCAGGTTCCCGCCGCCGATAAGAAATCCGGCGATCCCGCCAAGGACAAGACCAAGGATCAGACCGCTCCACCACCGGCTTGCCGGGTTCCGCGTTGGTGTCTCCTCCTCTTCGAAATAGCTGCGATAGTTATCCATTGACATTGAAGTCCTTCCTTTTGGGGATTGGAGTTTAGCGAGACCAGCTTTCCCCTTCTTTCAACAGCACAACATCAGCCGCCAACCTGGCACCCTGCACGCGACGCGCGAAGCCCTCAGGGGTGTGTCGGGTACGGAGGAACGGCGCGCGCGGCTGGATGCCCAGGTGGATGGGGATGACGACTCGCGGCGCAAGGGCGATGACGGCGCGCATGGCGGCTTTTTCGCCCATCGTCAGCGGGATGCGATAGGTGGTGACGGGCATCAAGGCGACGTCGATCGTACAGTGGCGGGCGATCTTGGCCATAAACGTGCCGTAATAGGTGTCGCCGGCAAAGTAGAGGCATTTGCCTTCGGCCTGGATGACGAATCCGCCCGCGAGCGCCGGGTGCAGCGCCGGAACCGCCGTAATCGTCACCTGTCCGAATGTCTTCTGTTCCCACGGCGACAGCCCGACGGGATGCTTTGCCCCGCTGAGCTGTGTCATCCATCTGGCCCGCTTCGGCGTGACGACCGGAACGCTGTCGGGCAGCGCGTGCAAGAATGGCCGATCCACGTGATCCCAATGGTTATGCGAGACGAGTACCAGGTCCACGTCGCCGAACGCCTCGCGCGGTTTTGCCGGCGGCGCGACGCGCTTGTACGCCGGATTACCCCGCGTCCCGAAGTACGGATCGGTGAGAATCTTGGCTCCGTCAGCCTCGATCCACGTGGTGCTGTGTCCGATCATCGTGATTTGCATAGCATTCTCCTGCGTAGGGATTGGGAATCGGTAATCAGGGATTGGACGACCGATCTCTCAATCTTCAATCCCCAATTACCAGTTACCGATTACCAGTTTATTCTTTTACCGCGGAGACCGGGATGCTGCCCAGCAGCAGGGTTGGACTGACGCCCTTCTCGGTGACGACGATCTTGGCGTTGTCCTTGAGGGAGTTTTCGGTCATTTCCAACTGGCGCAGCAATTGCGCGTTGCCCTGGAAGTATTTCTCGGCGGCCTCGTTGACCAGGCGGATAGCCTCGGCGCGACCCTCGGCGATCTTGATGGCAGCCGCACGGTCACCTTCTGCTCTTTGAATGGTTGCCTCTCGTTCACCCTCAGCGCGTTGAATCGTCGCGAGCTTTTGCTGTTCGGCGGCTTCGAACTCGCCGGTTGCCAGCAGGCGCATGGAGCGGCGTTCCTGTTCGGCGGTCTTTTGCTTGTGCATTGCCTTCTTGATGTCCTCCGGTGGATCGATGAGCATAATCTCGACTTTGCTCACCACCAGGCCCCAGTCCGCCGAGAACTCGTTGAGGACGCGTTGCAAGTTGTTGGCGATCTTTTCGCGGGCTACCAGACTCTCGTCCAACGTCAGGTCGCCGAACTCCTGGCGCAGGTTGGTCATTGCCAGTTGGATGATGGCGCGCTTCCAATTGTCGATGTTGTAGAAGGTGCGCTTGATGGATTCCTCGTCCGACTTGGGCCGCACCCACATCACGCCGTCCACGCGGATTTCGACGTTGTCTTTCGTGATCACCGGCTGCGGCGGGATGTCCATGGTGTGCTCGCGGATGTCGCGGATGCGGACGAGCTGGAAGAAGGGGATCTGGAAGCCAAGGCCGGGCATGACGAAGCTGTCATACTTGCCAAGCGTTTCCTTGATGCCGCGTTCATAAGGTTTCAGTGTGTAGATTAAACCGACTATTGTTCTCATGGTGCTCCTTTCGTATGTGAAATTGAATGAGATAAATCTATAGCGTGATTGCCATTTCGTCAATGATGCGCGCCATCGTCATCAACAGCAGTGGTAGTGGCAGCGCACGGTAGACCGTGATTTGAAGAGCGCCGTCGTTTTTGCAGCAGAACAGTTCCTGTCCGGCCTCGTCGGATAGGATAAAAGAACACCCGGTCTCGCTTTTATTGTAAGCGAGTCGATACCCGCGATTGTCGTAGACGATCTCGCTCCAGGTGTTCATCTGGCGTCCCTGATATTGCATCGCGGCCAGTGGCTGTTTGTTGCGTGTCAGGACGATGCGACCGCTCACCCCACGTATGCGGCGTACTGTCCAGGAGGCATTCGCGTCCTCCCATTCGTATCCCGATGGGCTGCGGTGGATGCGCGCCAGCGGGGCTTGATCTGCGCCGGATGTTATCGTATAAGCGCGCCCCAGCCCTAAAAAGCTCGATGCATGACAGGTGAGTGGCGTGGCCTCGGGTTCGATCAACGGCCGACGCAGATGGCGCAGATCTGCAGGCAGCCAGGGCCACGTCTGCCCAACTGGAATTTCCAGTTTGGCACCGAGCCAGGACCAGTTCTCGATGCTCAAGTCAGGTTGATATGATGTTATGACAGCGCTGGAAGGTCCCGGCAGCGTCATGGGTGTGTAGGCCAGTTCTGCTTCGGCCAGGATAGTCGTGCCGATGCCGGACTGACTCTCCAACATCAGCCTCCCGCCGACATTGAGCATGCGTTCTTGCATATTGGCCAAACCCAAACCGGGACCACGTTGCGTGGTATCGAACCCAACACCGTTGTCCTCGATGGTCAGCGTAACACGCTCGGCGCTGCAACGCAAGTGCATATCCACACGGGTCGCTCTGGCGTGCCGGGCAACGTTGTGCAGCGCTTCCTGCACGACGCGATAGAGCGCTTCACTCACGGCGGGCGGCAGACGTTTGTCGTCCCCGGTCACTTCCAGGTAGATGAGGAGATGTTCCTGCGCGCCGAAAAGCAACGTGTAATCGTTGAGCGCGGCAGCCAATCCCTGTTCCTGCAGCGAACCGGGCCGCAAGTCTTCGATGAGGCGAGTCGTTTCGCGCTGGGCATGTTGCGCCGAGATTTCGATCTCCTGCACCATGTCGCTCAAAGCGGTGATGGTGGCAGGCGCTGTGCCTTCTGGCGCGCGTTCCAGCGCTTCAAAATGGGTGCGGATGGCGCTGGCAGTCATCGCTAAGCTGAAAAGGTGCTGTTTGACGCTGTCGTGCAGTTCACGGGCCAGCCGGTTGCGTTCTTCGACGACGGCCAGCGCGCGCACCTGGTCTGTCAGGCGGGCATTGCGCTCCCGCAGCACGGCGAGGTCCTCCTCGTCTTCCTCGAGCTGTTCGGCCAGGGCATTGAGTTGATCGCCGAACTGGCGCACTTCGTCGGGGTAGGTGTCGTAGATGCGCAGCGCCAGGTTGCCCCTGAGCCATGCCTGACTGACGTTGTTCATCCGGCGCAAACGGCGTACGAGCGATTGGCTGAACAGTGCGCCTGCCAACAGCCCAATGAAGGCGGAAGCGATGATGACAACGCCGATGTGCAAGCCCCAGGTAATCTCGCCTCGCAGCAGGGCCAGCAGTCCCAATCCGAGCATCTCGGCCAGTAAAACGCTGCTGGCGGTCACGATGGCGTGCGTAAACGCTAATGTATACCCCACTTTCAGCCGTGGGGCGCGCAAATTGCGGCGCAGGCTATTGTGCATGTCGGTACTCCTTGGTTTCAAGCCTTAACGCGCGATTCAGACGCGCACTCTTGAATGAATGATGCTTTCATTGTAGCAAGAATGCACGGGTTTGTCATCAGGCATACGGACAGACTTTTTCTTGTACTTGGGTACAAGTAGCTATATACCAGACGACAAAAGTCTCACGATTGATCTAGTCAAGTAGACGACTGAATTGGACAGGGAATTTGCGAAAAACACTATCCGCTGAGACTTCTGCCGTTTTTGAGTTTACTCTGTCCTTTGCTGGAGCGCCAGGGCTTGTGTGAGATCGACTTGTGCACCTAATTTCTCGAAAACCCTGATGGCATCATCCAGATGAATTTGTGCCTTGTCGCGGGGTATGGTTTTTTCGGTCAGGGCCAAGCGGACCAACGCGAGTTTCGTCCTGGCGATTTCGTGTTCGTTATTCAAGTGGTCAAGCATGTCCAGGCTGGCGTTGAGTGCCTCTTCGGCCAATTGCGGTGCTCCGCTCGCCATGTGGATTTGCCCCAGCAGGCGATGCGCGATAGCTTCCTCGAGCGGGTCGCTGTAAGTTTGGGCCAGTGCGATGGCTTGCCAAGCATGTGTCATGGCTTGTTCGGTTTCGCCGGTTTTCAGATAGTATTCACCCCAGAGTCGCTCAAGCTCCGGCAGGAATTCTTTGGAACCGATGTCATCGAGCAGGGTCTGGCTTTGCTCCAGGTATTGTTGCGCCTGTGTCCAGTTTTCCTGGTGGATGTTGACCTGGGCTAGATTGATAAGCGCTACAGCTTCGCCGCGTGGGGCGCGGATGTTTTGCCAGATAGCGAGGGATTGCGCGTACATGTCGCGCGCCTCTTGCCATTCTCCGCGCTTAAGATGGAGGTTTGCCAGATTGTTGCTGCTGATGGCTTGCCCGTAAATGTCGCCGATCTCGCGCTTGATCGTCCGCCCGCGCTGATACGCAGCGTTGGCCTGTTCCCAATCGCCGCGCAGGACGTAGGCGCTGGCAAGGTTGATGTAGGCATTGGATTCACCGTCGAGGTCTCCGACTTCTTGATAGGCACGGATGCTTTCCTGGCAGAACTCAATGGCGTTATCCAGATTGCCGAGGCGCATATCGATGCCGGCCTGCGTGTAGAGCGCAGCGCCATGGGCGCGTCTCCCTTCAGGGGTGTCAATGCGCATGGCGATGTCCAGGCTTTTTTGGCACCACGTGAGTGACTGAGCGTTATCTCCCCGTCGCGAATGGACTTTAGCGCCCAAAAGGTAGATGCGCGCAGCTTCGACGGTTGGCGCCAATTGGGCGACGGTTTCCAGACCCCGCTGCAACCAGGCGAAAACGGTGTCGTAATCGTCACGCAGTTCGTAGACGGTGGCGATTTCATAGCACAGTTCGGCTAATTGCCGGCGCTGTGCGTTCGACGCGGGCTGGGTTTCCAGCAGGGCCTGCGCGACGGCATAATGTGCCAACGCCTCGTCGTATTGTCCGGTCAGGGTCAACACAATGCCTGAGGATTGGTGCGCGAGTAGCAGGGATTCCTGGTGACAGGCCAGGGTCTCCGGTTTGACCTGGTGTAGTATCTCCAACACCCGTGTGTACCACCGCAGCGCGTTCGCGTTCGCGTACGCGAGATGCGCCTGCCGGGCTGCCTGGAGACTGTAGGTGATGGTTTTGTCGATCTCATTGGCCTCTCCGAAGTGATAGGCAAGTTCCTCGGCAAGGGTATTGGTGGACCCGGTGCTGTCGCCCTTGTCGGCGGTGCGATATTCCAACGCTTCGCCGGCCTTGCGGTGCAACAGTCGTCGTCGCAACGGGCCGAGATCGGCATAGATGACGTGCTGGATTTCCGTCTGGCGGAAACGCAATCGCGGGCCGTATACCTGCGTGCCCGCCGGTATCTCTTCGATAAGCTGGCGTTCGAAGGCCTCGTCCAGGCGCTCAAGGAGTTCCCACTCGGAAAGATTGCTCATTCTCTGCAGGTCTTCGAAGGAGAACGTCTGGCCCAACACCGCCGCCTCTCGTAGCACGCCGCGCGTTTCGGCGCTCAACTGTTCGATACGCCGCCAGACGGTCTCTCGTGCACTCTGTGGGAGCTGCACCTCTTTGAGCGCCTGCTCGTGCCACAGAGGATCCCCATCGGCGTCAGGTGGCGGGATCAGCCCGTCGTCTTCCAGGACTTTGGCGACTTCCTCTACGTAGAAGGGGTTGCCGGCGGTCTGGGTGTATATCTTCTCGACGAGGTCTTCGGGAACTATGCGGTGCCATAAGTAGGTCAGCGCCAATTCCACTTCGTCCTGGGTCAGCCGCTCGAGCGGCACGTGCCGGTATGTGGGGTGACTGCGCAGTCCACGTAGGGTTTCGAGCAGCGGATGCCCGCTTTCCACTTCGGTGTCGCGATATGTTCCGAGCACGAAAATGTGCATCGTAGGAATATGCCGCCCCAGATAAAGCAGTAGTTCCAGACTGTTGGTATCGGCCCAATGCAGGTCCTCAAGGATTAAGAACCATGGGCGTTCCTGTGTCGCGCGGCGGATGAACTGGGTGAGGCTGGTCATCAGTCGCAATTGTTCCTGTCTGGGATCCAGCGGTGGCGCGATGTGCAGTTCGGGCAACATCTGGTGGATTTCTGGAATCAACGGTGCAAAGTTGGCGAGTTGCTGGCGTGCTTCTGTGTCGAAGAATTCTGGTGGGACGGTGCTGAGATATTCCCGCAGCACTTCGGTGAACAATCGGTAGGCCGGTTGTCTCTCGTTATCTTCGCAGTGACCGACGAGCAATACCGGTGGATGGCTTTGTGCGGCAACTTGCTGCGCCAGGCGCGTCTTACCGATGCCCGGCTCGCCGGTGATGAAGCCCAATTGACCATGTCCGGCCATGGCCTCTTCCCAACATGTGCGCAGCACCTGTACTTGTTTCTCCCGTCCCACCAGGAGTTGTGTGCGGGGACGGGCCGACGATTCAATATCGCTGAGCAGATTGCTAAGGATGCGCCGGACCTGCATGGCGCTGGCATAACGGTTGTTGGGATTTTGATCCAGCAATTTGAGAATCAAGTGTTCCAGAGAGGCAGAAATCTGCGGTTTGCCGTCGGAATCGTCAAAGCTACGTGGCCGGCGTGGCGAATGTCGCAGGTGACTGCGCAGGATGGCTTGTTCATTTGTCTCCGTGGAGTCTGCTGTGTCGCCACGCGCCGGTTCTTCGAAGGGTAGATGTCCGGTGAAAAGCTGGTATAGAATGACGCCGAACGCATATAAATCGGTGCGTGCGTCGAGGGCCTCGCCCAGGATTTGTTCAGGCGCCAGGTAATCGGCAGTCAGGAAGAGCTGAGGTGTGTCCAACAGATTGCGCCCTTCCTCTAGACGCCCCAGGCCTATGCCAGTCAAACGTGCCCCCTCAGGGGTCAGGAAAATGTTTTGCGGTTTGAGGTCGCCCAGAACGACGCCGTGACTGTGCGCATATTCCAGTGCATTGATGATGTCCAGGGCGATTTCAAGAAAGTGCGCCGGGCTTGTATTCAGGCCCGATGTAGTTGCTGGCGCATCGGCAGCGGCATAACGTTCGTTCAAATAATCCTGGAGCGTAGGGTAGGGGACGTAAGCTTCGACGCTCAGAACGTAGTTTTCCTCACGATCCCACGCAAAAACCTCGACGATGTTGGGGTGATCCAAGGCGACAATCTGTTGCGTCTGTTGCATAAACCGTTCGATGGTTGCCGGGCTGAAGGTCGGAGAGAGGATTTTGAGCACCACGGTCCGATTTTCTTCAGTGTCGGTGGCTTTGAGCACAGTGCCTAGCAAGCTCTCGCCGATTTTACTTTCGATGCGGTAACGGTTTTTGATGACCTGTCCCGGCAGATTGAGCGCCTCGCGCGCATGGACGGCGCTGAGCGCTGCTTCCACGGAGGGATAGACGGTGAAGAAGTCGGCACAACCCCCCAGTTCGATGATGTGTTTGACGTTTTGCGGCGGGTTGGCGAGGATGATGGGCTTGCCGTGCCACTGCTGACGGAACGCCACCAGCGATTTGAGACTGGCCGTGGTGAACGTCTCCACCTGCGACAGATCAATAATCGAACTGCTCGGAGAACGGGGATCGGACATTTCGGTCAATTGCCGCGCCAGCGCATCGATACCGTTCTCGTCGAAGATGCTGGTGGGGGTGACGATGGCGGTTTCGCCATTGGGCGTGAAATGCAGGTCCATGGCTCCCGGCGGCGTCAGATCGAAGGTCATCCCCTCGTAAGCTACAACGGTTTCGATGGTGAACGCGCGTTGGTTGCGGTAAGCCACGGCGGTGTCGTAAATCTGTTGAATTTTGGCGTCGGAGTAGGAGGGATCATGATGGAAGAGGATCAACCGCTTGACGCCGGCAGCCTGCGCCAAGTCCACGCCAATCATCGCCGAACTGTGCCCAAAGTCCTCTTTGATCCAGGCATCTTGTAGGGTGTACATTGCATCGAAGACGAGGGCATCGGCATTGCGGAAGAATGTCACATAGGGGTTGACGACGACATCTTCCAACTTCTTGTATTCAGCATCACTCGCGTAGACAAAAACGCTGTGCTGATCCTCGAAACGGTAGCTGTAGGCGTCACCCGGATGCACGTTTTTTACCGCCTCGACGCGGACTTTGTCGATGAGAATCGGCTCGCCCGGCGTAACACTCATAAACTGAATATCCGCTGCCATATTGGCCAACGTTACCGGCCATGTTAGCGGCTGCAACTGGATGTTGAAAGCTGTTTCCAGGTCGTGCGCCCCATAGATAAAAATGCGATTTCCAGGGACGAACGCGGGTGCGAACATAGTAAACCCCTGGATATGATCCCAATGGGCGTGGCTGATAAAGAGATGCAGTGTGCCCTGGCCTCGACCAAAAGGCCCCTTCATCAATTCGAGGCCCAGCGGATAAAGGCCCGATCCGGCGTCGAGGATGATCAGGTTCCCGTCAGCCTGCACTTCGACACAGGCTGTGTTTCCGCCTGTGGTGCCGCGCATCATAAGCGGTAGTTTGCTCACATAGGCCCGTACTGCTTCCGGGTCTTGTGTGTTTATTTGTGGCATGGCCAAAATAGCCTGGCGAATCTTTTCTTCGATATCGGCGGAGCTGATTGGGGCTGGAATCGAGCCGCGCGCACCCCAGATTTTGATCTTCATCTATCTCCTCGTCAGTCTTGAACCATGATGAATGATTTAGGCTTCCTCTGGCAAGGGTAGGGCGATATAAAAAGTACTTCCCTGGTTGGCGACACTTTCGGCCCATACACGTCCGCCATGCCGTTCGATGATCGATTTGACCAGGGCCAGGCCCAATCCCGTGCCCTGGATGTTGCCGGTTTCACGGCGTTTGATGCGATAGAATTTCTCGAATAATCGGACTTGATCTTCCGGCGCGATGCCAATGCCGGTGTCGGTGATATGGATGATAGCTTCGTGTGGCGTGGTTCCCAATCCGACACTGACCTGACCGGGCGCCGGGGTGTATTTGATGGCGTTGTCCACCAGATTGCTCACGGCCTGCCGCAAGAGTGTGCGGTCGCCGACCACGGTGGGAGCGCCTTCCGTTGGCTCCAGGCGCAGCGTCACGCCCTTCGACGTTGCGCGCGCGCGCATCGTGTCCACTGCTTCCACCAGGATAAGGCCCAGGCGGCAAGGCTCCTGACGAATGCCCACACCGGCCTCGATGCGCCGCAAGTTGAGCAGATCGCCAATGAGGGCGCTCATTTGGTCGATGCCTTCGAGGATGCGCTCAAGATAATCGTGCTGTTTCTCGTTCAGATCGCCGACCATCGTCAGCATGGTAGCATATCCCCGGATGAACGTCAGTGGTGCACGCAGATCATGGGAGACCGTCGCCACAAACTCGGACTTCATTTCGTCGAGTTCTTTGAAGTGCGTGACGTCACGCATTACGGCAACCATGCCGAGTGCTGCTCCTTCGATCCCGATAATGGGAGCGATACTGGCGTAAAAGATGCGGCGCTCGTCGATGGGGACTTCGACGGTGGGCAATTGTTGTTCGTCTCCGGGGTGTGTCAGGGCCTGTACCAGGGCTTCAGGCATGGCCAGGCCATTCAAGGGGCGTCCGTAGGCCGACTCATCTAGCGCCAGCAGGTTTTGAGCCGCCGGATTGGTCAGTAGTAGCCGCCCTTCCGCGTCGGTGACCAGAATGGCGTCTGTGGTGCTGGCGAGGATCGCTGCTAGCCGCCGCCGTCCACCCTCGGCGGCCTGGAACAGTCGCGCGTTTTCGACCAGAACAGCAGCCTGGCTTGCTAGCGTGGAGAGGAAGTTGACGCGCGCTTCGTCGAAAGCGTCTTTCTTCTCATCGCCCACCCACAACACGGCTACTGTGCTGTTCTGCGGGCGCACGGGGAAGATCGCCACGCTTTGCAGCTTTTCAACCGCCGCCGCGGTGCCTTTGAGTTGTTCGAGGTCCTGGATCACCAGTGGATCGCGCCGGCGTGTCAGGACGGCGGCAAACGCGCGATCCAGATCGGCGTAGGCACTGTTCTGACTTGTTGAGGCATCTCCTCCGGCGACAAACGCGCGCTGCGGACGCTCGTTTCCGCCGAGCATAACGAAGCGCGCCACACGCGCGCCTGTTTCCTCCAAAGCGCCTTCCAGGATTGGGTGCACGCCGCGCTCTAGGTCCAGTGTGGCGGAAACGCTTTGCGCGATATTGAGCAACAGCGAGAGGTCGTTGAGGCGGGCCTGTAGCCGGACGCGCATCTGTTCGAAGGCGTTCCCCAGTTGCGCAACTTCATCTTCGCCGGAAAGTTCCACCGGCACGGTCAGGTTGCCGCGTGCGATGTGATCGGCTGCTTCAGCCAGCGTGTTGAGAGGTTGGATGATGCGTGCGGAGAAGAAGGGTATGGCGATGAGCAACAGCGCGCCCATCCCAATCTGCACCAACAGCAGCGGGCTGGAAATTTTAGCCGCTGTTTCCAGAACGGTAGTGAAGGGGAGTTGCAGAACCACCTGATACGGCGTTCCTTCGGCGTTGAGGATGTAAACCAGCACGCGGTAACCGGCGTCAGCGATGTCTTCATATGCGGTCCCCTGCTCGAAGGGGTGCGCATATTGCAGCGCGTTTGTTTTAGGGGACCAGGGCCGGAGCACATATTCAGGATTGGGATGGGCGATGATGAAGCCGTTTTCATCCAGGATAAAGCCTGCGCTTGTTCCCCCTGCGGCTTGCAGTGCATTCAATGCGCGGCGCATCTCTGGATTGATATCCAATTGCACTCGCCCTAATAAAAATCCTTCCGGGGGCTGACTGGTGTTGTCCCCATTTTTGAAAATCTGTTGTACGAGCGTAATCCCATATTGCCCTGAGGGCAATTCCGACATGCGCGTGACCATTGAAAAGGGGATGAGGGCGCTGGCACGATTCAACGCCAGTTCTTCCTCCTCCGTCAATCCGAGCCTGCGAGCTTCGCTGGGAACGGCCTCTGTGATTTCCAGGTTTTGATCGACCAGTAATAGCTCCTGGAAGAAGGGGACGACCTGCCGGGCGGTTGCTAGGGCCGCAGTGCGCTGTTGCGGGTTTGGGCTGAGCAGCGCCGGGTCTTGAGCGAATGTCGTGATCAGGTTTTGGCCGGAAAGGTGGAAATACGTGAGACTGTTGGTGGCGTTCTCGGCGCTGCGACGCATCTCGTCGAGCGATTGCTCGCGGGCCAGGTTGATCGCGCTTGAGGTGACGGCGACCATCGACAGGATGACGCTGAGCAACACAAGCGGGATGATCAGGGTGATAAGTCTGGCGCGGAGGGATTTGCTATATGCCGATACGGTGTCGGCGCGTTGGAACGCGCGCCAACTTGGATTGAGGAAGAGCAGTTGGAAAAGAATGGCAAGCGGCATCGCGGCGACGAACCAGAGTGGCCCCTCGTTGTTCCAGACCGCAATGACATAGTCAATGGCTAACAGGCCGCCCGGCGGAAGGTTGGTGATCAACCGGCTGAGCGACAAAAGGCCCAGGGGCACGAGCGTGGCGGCTGGCAGGGCAACCAACGGGCGGCGCAGGATGTCAAATAATTCGCCTTTGTAGGTTTGATGGAGCAAATACCCGACGGTGAGTCCCCAACTGGCGATGGCGAGTACATCGGTGAACGTCAATGGGCCAAACCAGGTCCAAGTCAGCGCCGCTACCAGGTTCATGATCAATCCTGACCCTGGTCCCAGGCGGACTGTAACCAAGGTTACCAAGAAAAGCCCTACCATGGAGAGCGTGGGCGTGGCGGGCAACATGCTGATTGGCGAGGCAGGCAGTGCCCCGGCTTGCTGACGGTACAGTACCAGTAGCGAGCGCGTGGGAAAAAGCAAGACTAGACAAAGCCCAAAGAGTAGCCAGCCTTTTCTATCCATTCTTCTGAAATCTGCAGAGCGCAACCACAGCACCCAGATAAACAGGCCGATGTAGATGATGGACAAGGCAATATTTGGCAGCTCTAGTGGGAATTCTAACGCAAATCCCCCTGACGTGCGCCAGAAATTAAAACCCATAATGCAATCCTTTTTTGCTCAGTGTGTTAGTGCGAATGACAGGTTTGTCCTACACTGATTCCAACTATAATAATACTCAATTGCCGACAAACGGCAAGTAAGGATAAGAGCGCTGATTGTCGAGATTTTTCCCTCTCTAACCTGCAAAGAAACCTGCCCCGTTCATTATGAACGGGGCAGGTTGGTTATTCGCCAGGGACTTGCGCGTCGCGGGATTATTTGTTTGCACTAATCCTCTTCCTCGTCCCAGTCCTCTCCCTCAACATCATCCCAATCTTCGTCGTCTTCCCAGTCTTCGCCGTCGACTTCGTCTTCTAGATAGGTCCAGTCTAGCTCGACAGGGTCGACTTCAATGACCTCCAAATCGGCCTCACATTCGGTACAGGTGATTTTTTGACCAATCTTGGGATGGTCGGGGAGCGTGGCCCACTCGCCACAAGATGGACAAATCGCTTTCGCTGGCATTCGGTTTCTCCTTACACGCGATGGTAAAATTTTGATTGATCGACTCAAACTTCTGCTTTTATTTTACCGCAAAAATAAGGCTTTGCAATAGCCGTTTCATTCGCCCGTACTGAAAATTCGGTTATACTACGAGGAAACTGGAAGGCAAACTGCCGTTCTGGCGATAACAAGATTAATGGCTCTATGACGATTCTGGAGGAGGTACTTATGGCTATGCCCTTATCACAGCACAAGATTGTCGGGGAGACTCGTCCCGCGTGCGGGGAGTGCTGTGACACGTGCGTCTGTCTGCCGGAAGATAAACGTCCTGTACCTCGTCCTGGCCTTACGGGGCGTATCCGTGAGGACGTTCAGACCGTCTTTACCAAAGACCCGGCGGCGCGCAGCGTCATCGAGGTGCTGACGTGTTACCCGGGCCTGCACGCGATCTGGTTGCATCGTGTGGCGCACGCTTTGTGGGTGCACAAGTTCCGCTTTTTGGCGCGTTTGCTCTCGCATGTTACCCGCTGGCTTACTGGGGTGGAAATCCATCCCGGCGCGGCGATTGGTCGCCGTGTTTTCATCGACCACGGGATGGGTGTGGTGATCGGCGAGACGGCGGAGGTGGGCGACGACGTCTTGATCTACAAGGGCGTGGTGCTTGGCGGCGTCTCACTGGAGAAGGCGAAGCGTCACCCGACCATCGGCAATGGCGTGGTCCTTGGCACCGACGCGATCGTGCTCGGTCCCATCGAGGTAGGAGACAATGCCCAAATTGGGTCCGGTTCCGTGGTTGTCAAACCCGTTCCGCCCTGTTCGACAGTGGTAGGTGTGCCGGGACGTGTGGTCAAAATCAACGGTGTCGCGTGTCGCCTCAAGCCCGATTTACACCACGAGCAGCTCCCCGATATGGTTGTAGACACGATTGATCGGCTGACGCAGCGCATCACGGCCCTGGAGTCACGCTTGAGCGACCTGGAAAGCCTTGAGGCTCCGGCGGAAGAAGCCTTCGCTCTGGAGGCGGCAGAATCATGGATGTAGGACAGGGTGATTTTCGTGGTTTGGTGGCGGATAGCGTCCTCGATTTGGTGGGACGCACGCCCGTAGTGCGTTTACAGCGGGTTGTCGCGCCGGGGATGGCGACGGTGTGGGCGAAGTTGGAGCGACAGAATCCTGGCGGTTGTGTCAAAGAGCGTATCGGCCTGGCGATGATCGAGGCCGCCGAGCGTGAAGGACGCTTGCAGCCAGGCGCGCTCATCGTGGAACCCACAAGCGGCAATACCGGCATCGGGCTGGCGATGGTCGCCGCTTTCAAGGGCTACCGCGTCATTCTGGTGATGCCCGATTCGGTCAGCGTCGAGCGGCGGGCGATCTTCAAGGCCTACGGCGCGGAATCCGTGTTGACGCCCGGTGCGCAAGGCATGAAGGGCGCGATCGCCAAAGCCGAAGAGATCGTGCGCGAAAATCCAGGCGCGTGGATGCCGAACCAGTTCGCAAACCCCGCTAACCCTGAAGTGCATCGGATGACAACCGGCCCGGAAATCCTCGCCCAGATTCCACACCTGGACGCTTTCGTTGGCGGGGTGGGGACCGGTGGCACGATCAGTGGAGTGGGGCAGTACCTCAAAGCCGCTGCGCCGCATGTGTACGTGGTGGCGCTCGAACCGGCGGAATCGCCTGTGCTCTCCGGTGGAGACGCCAAACCGCACAAGATTCAGGGCATGGGCGCGGGCTTCGTACCGCCGGTGTTCGACCGGAGCGTGGTGGATGAGATCATGTCGGTGACGGAGAGCGAGTCTGCGGAGATGGTGCGCCAACTGGCCCGGCGAGAAGGGCTGCTCGTGGGCATTTCCTCGGGGGCGGCGGTCGCGGGGGCGCTCAAAGTTGCGGCGCGCTTAGGCGAAGGCAAAACCGTGGTCACGTTGTTGCCGGATACTGGCGAACGGTACCTCAGTACAGATTTGTTCGAGTAATCCGCACGGATTAACGCAAAGGGCGCACTCGAGCTTTTGTAGCGTCTAATACGACGAAAGCGCCAGGAATGCGATCCTTTTCGTGGTCTAGCAGCACGCGAAGCCGGGGAATCTTCGACATTGCGTCTTGCACGTCAAAGCGCAGCAATATGACGCCATAGGCGGGATAGCGTAACCGATAAACCAGTTCGCCGAAGTCTTTGTCTTCCGTCAGCAGAACACGGTTTTCAGTAAACGCACGCCCCAAAATAACATCATCTGTTACGCCACGCAGGGATTCGATTGCATACAGCACATCATGTCCGTCCTCGCGCAATGCGTCAACGGTTGCGGTGTCACAACACTCATCGGCCAGGAATCTCACAGGGGTCACGCTCCGGCAAAGATGATGTCTTCTTGTGCCATATAGTCAGCGGCAAATTCGGCGGCTGCGTATATATCATCTGGGGTAAGATGTGGGTGATCATTCAAAATTTGTTCCACACACATCCCACCGGCCAACTTGCGCAGTAAGTGTTCTACTGTGATCCGTGTCCCCTTGATGACCGGTTTGCCAAACATAATGTTTGGGTTGATTTCTATACGTGGATGTACTTCTCCCTCTCTCATATTTCTTTCCCTCAGGTAAGGTTAAAGTTTATACTTCTATTATAGCATACCCTTTAAGGACAAAGCGGTGGTTGTATTTTCTGCGTTGGCGTCATTCTCATAGTTGCGGTCTCCACTGCATAATGGCCCCGTGCTCCAACCGCGCTAGGCCGATACCTGGCTGCGCGCCGCGCGTCCACTGGGCGATAAGCAGTTCATTTTCCCCTGTGCGTCGCAAAAGGCCCTCCGGCAGCCAGAAGCGATGCTGTGGCCCGCGCCCGTCCCAATAACGCCCGATCAACTGTCCATTGAGGAACAGATACGCCCGGCTGGGTGTCTGATCCAGGCGTAGGAAGAGCGGAATTTGTACGTTGTCCGGCAGGGCCAACGAGAAGGTTGCGCGATGCCAGGTAATGTGTCCCGCACCATCATCGGGCACGAGCGCCCAATCCGCGTAACCGGAGAAGCCTTGCACGGCACATTCCCCACATAGTCCCCAACGCGAGTGCCAGGTGATGGGTGCGCCATTGTCGAGCGTGCAGGCTGCCAATCCCCGCGGGTGCGTCGTGGCCTCCCAATGCCGCTGTTCTCCGTTGTTTTCCACAAGGATGGCGAGGACGTTGTGTTCGCGCTGTGAAGTCGCGGGCAGCGGCAGCGTCTTGGGCGCGCCGGCCGCGATATGCGACGGTGTGTTGAGCGCTGCGATGAGCGTCTCGTTGAGGAAAACGTCGCATGCCTGATCGCAGAACAGCGTGACCTCACCGGCTATGCCATCGAAGCGCCCGCGATACCACGTGAACCCGTCGGCGACGGCAGCGTGATCGGCAGCAGGGGTGGGGGGGATGGTGATGGGCATCCACGCGCGATCGTCGTAATCCGGCGCGGTCTCGTGGACGGCAGCGCGGGATTCCCAGACGAGAGGCGGCGGTTCGACGGCGGGTGCATCAGGCCAGGTGAGCGGCGCGAGCCACGTGTGCGGGTCGCTGCCCCGCCACGGCCCCCAACGATAGCCGATCCCCTTTTCGCCGGTGAGGTAGCCGTAACTGCCATCGGCGCGCGGCTGCACCAAGTCCGGACCGATGACCAATCCGCGCGCCGGATCTTCTGGGGCGGGCTGCCACGCGGCGGGGTAGGCCGGCGTCGTGCGCCAGGCGTCGTCAAGTGGCCAGACGCGCGCCGCGAGGCGTGGTTCCAACGCCAGGCATTGCAGCACACCCTCCGGCCCGTCGAGCAGCAAAGAAATCCAGCGCGCCGCCTCGAAGTGCACGGCCAATCCCTCCGGCGTGCGCTGTGTGCGCACCGGGCCGCGGGCGTGCCGGGGACGGAATTCGTCGGAGAGCAGCAGATCGCCGCCGTTCTCGTTCGCCAGCACGAGCAAATGCCGGCCCGCGACGGTTATCAACAGGACTGGCTCTAGCGTTGTGGTCAGCAAACGTCCCCCAGGGATAGGCCAATTTAGCGGCAGGACGCGCGCGGCCTCTTCCGGCAAGATGATGGCAGGCGTAGCGAGCAGCGCGTCGCCGAGGGCCAGCGACAGGCGCGTCTCCGTGGCGCTCGCGTTGGCCGTGTCGAGGAAGGCGACGGTGGCGACGTCTGTGGCGCGAGTCGCGTGCAGGGCGCGGTTCGGGGTCGCGTAGACCGTCGAGGCGGGCTGTGCGCCCGCCAGTGTACTGCCGAGCGTTTCGACGGTGAGCGCCAGTCGCCGCGTGTGGAAGTAGGCTGGTGTGAGCGTTGCGCCTTCTTCCAGCGGCGCGCCAACGCCGTGAGCGGCGCAAACATCGGTCGTGCTCCAATATCCCCAGTTGACGCCGGTATGCACGGGCGCGAGCGCAAAGCTCAACGCGCCCTGGCCCAGGATGCGGTTGATGAGGATGCGGGGGTGTTCCGGGCCGAGTCGTTGGCGCAGTCGTTCGCGGCTTTCACTGTCGCGGGTGAAGGGTGGTGCGGTTTCGATGTTGTGGAGGCTCTGGGGTTCGCCGTCCCCTGAGGTCTCGGCGAGCAGTGTGTCACGCTCCCACCGGTGCAACGGCAAGATGGCATTGTCGTCGCCTGGGGGGAGGTGATGCGCAGGCGCGGCGAACAATCCCGGTGCGCCGAGTTCTTGCGCCAACTCAATCAGGGCGCGTACGTACCGTGATAGCCCCTGTCCCCCCGCGCACGATCCAGGATCGACAGCGACCAGCAGTAGATTGGGACGCTTGAGTAGGAAGGGAAACAGCCGTTCCCACCATTCGCGCACGTAGCGCAGGTACGCAAAGGATGGCCCCGGTGGGACGACGCTGGCACAATCGGGGCGCACGCCCGCTGCGTTGACGAACCATGCCGGCAGGCCTCCCGCGTTGAGGTCGGCCTCGATCCATGGCCCCACATCGGCGATTAGCCATAGCCCTGCCGCCTCGATCTCGTCCAACAGGCGTGCTACGTCACGCGGGCCGGTGAAATCGTACAATCCGCCCGTCGGACTGTGATAGGACCACGGGAAGGGGAGCATCACAGCATTGAGACCGCCCGCGCGCATCCGTTGCAGCACCGACGCCCACAGCGTGGGGTGGGGCAGCCGGAAGTAGTGCAGCACCCCCGCCTGGATCAGCGCCGGTACGCCGTCGATGTGCAATTGTCCGTCATACGTTACTTGTGGTCGCGTCTTCATTTTGGGTTTGGTGCACGGATTTTACGGATGAACACGGATTTTGCTTCTGGTTTTATCCGTGAAATCCGTGTTGATCCGTGTACTATTTTACTCTCTATCGAGCAATTTCTGTAGCGCGCCGAGACCGCTGGAAGCGAGCCACGCCAGGGCTTCCGGGTCGCCGTCGAACAGTGCTTTGCCGAGGCCGGAACTGCGGAACTCCTTGAGGTCCTCCTCGAAGGGATGGCCGACCCGGTGATCGTCGGCGATTTGGCCGTCGCGCATCACCAGCACGCGGTCGGTCTGCCGGGCCACCGCCGGATCGTGGGTGACGATGATGATGGTCGTCCCCAGATCGCGGTTGAGTTGGCGCAGCAGCGCGATGACGTCCGCGCCGCTTTGTGAGTCGAGATTGCCGGTGGGTTCGTCGGCGAGCACGAGCGCGGGTTCGTTCGCCAGCGCGCGGGCGATGGCGACACGTTGGCGTTCGCCGCCGGACATTTGGTTGGGCAGGTGTGTCACGCGTTTCGCCAGGCCGACCCGCGCGAGCAGTTCCTCGGCGCGCTTGCGGCGTTTGCCGGCCCCGGAGACCTGGCCCATCATCGGCGTCTCGACGTTCTCGCGCGCGTTCAACGTGGGGATGAGGTTGTGCATCTGGAAGACGAAGCCCACCGTACGCGCGCGGAAGGCATCCAGGTTTTTGACCTTCGCCAAATCTTGCCCATCAATGAACACTTGCCCGCTCGTCGGGCGATCCAATGCCCCCAGGAGGTTCAGCAGCGTGGATTTCCCGGAGCCCGATGGCCCCATCACAGTGAGGAATTCACCGCGCGTGGCGTGGACGCTCACGCCGTCCAGTGCCCGTACTTGCGCACCGTCGCCGTAAAGTTTCGTCAGTTCACGGGTTTCGATGATGTTTTCGTTTGCCATTATAAGCCACCTTTGCTAGAGCGAGCTATCAGCTTTCAGCGATCAGCCGTCAGCTTGATTGGGCTGAAAGCTGATCGCTGACCGCTGATCGCTTGCGTAATCCAACACGTTACCTGCGCCACCGTTTCCTCCAACGTGCCGTATGTCGTGTCCAGCGTCGTGACCGGCGGATCGAGGGTGGGGCTGGTTTCTCTGAACCAGCGGTTGAAGTCGAGCTGATTCTCGATGAAGGCATCGCAGGCGCTGGTGCGCCACTGTGGGCGCGCGCGCAGCCGGGCGGCGAGGGTGTCGTCGGCGCAGGTGAGGGCGAGGCAGTGGACGGCGGAGAAGTAGCGCCGCTCAATGCACGGTTCGATGTTGCCCGGCACGCCGGCCCCCGCGCCGAAGAGCACCACCGGGCGCCCCGATTGCCCGATGTTCTTTGCCATCCGCAGCCAAATCTCGAAGAAGTCGCGGTAGTCATTTTCCGGAGTGTTGAACGCCGGACACCACAGGATATCACTGTCCAGCAGCACGGCGCCGGTGAAACGTCCCACGAGCGCGTTGCAGACAGTGGACTTCCCCGCACCGCTCGCGCCGGAGACGACGAGCAGCGGCAGTGCGCGGAACAGGTGCGCGTGCCCGCACTCCGGGCAAATCGCATACGGCCCTGCCGGATCGATGGTCTTATCCGCGCGGTATAATCCGCACTGATGGCAAACGTTGAACATACTTTACGTAGCTCCTTTGGTCGGCTCTTGCGGTTCGGTCTTTCGCTCGATATTTATCACCGCGGGCAAGGCGAACCCTATGGTGCAGATGCTGATGGATATAACGGCTGCGACCACATACCATATTTGCAACCCTAACTTATCGCTGATTGGTCCGGCAATCGCCAGGCTGAACGGCGCGCTGATGTTGAGCAAGCTGATCGCCAACGTGAACACCCGCCCTTGCATCTCCGGTTCGACCGAACCTTGCATAATCGCCATGAATGGCCCGTCGATCATCGGCAATGTGAATCCGATTACAAAGGCGCTTGCTAAAGCGATCTCGAAAACATTTCCCGGCGCCAAACCGAGTCCCAGGAAACCGAAGCTGAAAACAAAAGCGGCGGTGAGCGAGGTAACGATTTTCTTGCGAAAACCACCCCACGCGCTCAACACCAGCCCGCCTACAATGGTCCCGACGCCCAGGATGGCCTGCAAGAGGCTGAGCTGCGCAGCTCCTCCAGAAAAGTGTTTATTGACGAGGAGTGGCATTAGCGAGAATGCCGGTGCAGAAGCAATTTTGAAGAAGAAGATCAACACAATAAGATAGAGCATTCCTGTCCATCCCCAAACATAGCGTAGACCTTCTTTGAAATCGGTCCATACCGTCGGCCGTTCAGTATGCTTTTCGCTGGTGCGTTCTGGTTGTGGAATATGTATAAAGAACAGCGGGGTGATCGCCAAGGCTGCTGTCCCGACGTCAACGAGCATCACGCCCTGAAGTGGCAAGAGTTCCATCAAGACAGCACCCAACGGCGGGCCGGCGATACCAAGTACGCCGTGGAGTGTCTGGTTGATACCTGCGACGCGCGTGAGGTGCTCCTTGGGCACCATCAGGGACGTGGAGGCTTGCATGGCGGGCCAGTGAAAGCTGCCGCCGATGGAGCGGATCAGCATCAGCGCGTAGATGTGCCAGACTTGCGCCGTCCCCAGCCAGAACATCACCGCCAGCCACAAAGAGGCCAGGGCGATGAGGCTATCGGCGACGATCATCACGACGCGCCGGTTCCAGCGATCCACGTAGGCCCCGGCGATGGGCGCGAGAAACACCTCCGGGATGAAGGCCACCATCGAAGCGGTTGCTAGCACCGTGGCCGATCCCGTCGTCTCGGTCAGCCACCAGACGATGGCGAATTGTGCCACGCGGCTGCCCAGCAGGGAGAGAGCCTGTCCTGTCCAGATCGTGAAGAAGGGGATGGTCCACTTCTGTGGCCTATCTTGTGTTGTCTGTGTCTTCATTCGTATCTTAAGGCCTCCACCGGCTGCAAGTTCGACGCGCGCCAGGCGGGATAGACGCCGCCGATGATACCCAACACGAGCGCCACGCCAAACGCTTGCGCAAACAGACTAACGCTGTATTCCATACGGAAAAATCCTTGCATCATGGGATGCAGGTTCAGTGCGAATCCCAGGATCACGCCCGCGAGCGTGCCTGCGATGCCGCCCAGCAGGCTCAATGCCACCGATTCGCGGACGATCATCCCCAGGACGCGGCGCTTGTGCCATCCCAACGCGCGCAGCACGCCGATTTCGCGCGTCCGCTCGATGACGCTCATCACCATCGTGTTCGTCATCCCCAAACCACCCACGATGAGCGCCATCAGCGCGATCCCCCACGTGCTGGCTTTCATCATCTGCATATCCACCAGATTTTCGGTGAAGCTGCTGGCTTGCCCAAGTGACACTTCGGGGAAGCGCGCTTCGACGTCCCGTTTGACGGCGTCAACCTGTTCGGGGTCTTGCAGCCACACGCCCATAAAGCTGACTTTGCGCGTCTGCCCGAACAAATTCTGTGCGTCGCGCAGTGTGACCACGCCGCCGCCATCCTGGAAGGCCACGCCGGTTTCGTAAATCCCCACGATTTTGAAGGTGCTGTCGAAGATGCGCACCGTCTGTCCGACCCGCTTGCGCAGGTTCGTCGCGGCGACGCGTCCGAGGATGATTTGCCGGTTCGTGGTCAGGGGTTCGCCTTCGACGATGGGGAGCTCGCGGATGGAGAGGCCGCGCGGTTGGTAGCCAAAGATGATGAAGAACGGCAGTTCGCCGAGCATGGTGTAGCCCGTGAGAAAGCCTTCGGCGGCCTGCACGCCCGGCGTCATACCGATACGCCGCACGATGTCCTCGTCGATCTTGCTCAAATCCACCGAGGCGTCGCGTTCGATGCCGAGGAGGTGCGCGCCGCCGCCGGTCATCATCCCGCTGAAAGCGTCGATCAGCCCGTCGCTCATCGCGCCCAGTAGGACGATTGCCATCAGTGCGACGCCGATGCCGACGACCGTGAGCAACGTGCGCGTGGGTTGGCGCAGGATGTTGCGCAACGCCGCCCAGCGCACGTGCCGGTTTCCACGGGTGGAACCGCCTTCGGCGCGCATGGCTTCGGCGGGCGCGAGCCGCGATGCGCGCCACGCCGGCAGCCCGCCGCCGACGAATCCCAGCCCGAGCGCGACGATGAGGCCCTGTCCGATCAATGCCGTCGTAAATTGCGGCGGCATAATGCTGCTGATGACCGGCATATTTTCCACCGCGCGTACCGCCGCCAATCCGAGCAGAATTCCAACACCGCCGCCGAGCAGGCTCAAAGCCAACGATTCGCCGAGAATCATGCCGAGCACGCGCCTGGGCCGCCATCCGACGGCGCGCAGCACGCCGAGTTCCTTCGTGCGCTCGAAAACGCTCATCAACATCGTATTCATCACACCGACGCCGCCGATTATGATCGCCACCAACGAAACCGACCACGTGAAGACGTAGATGTACTGGAGCATATCCTGTTGGTCGGCGAAATCCGCCGATTTTGTGGCGGTGAGTTTGTCGAAACGGCGCTCGATGCGGGCGCACAGGGCATCCAGGTCGGTCCCCTCGCGCACTTTGAGGAGCAGCGCGTTCACCTGGCGCGGCTTGCCGTTGATGATTTGCGCGTCTTCGAGGCGCACTACCGCCGCGCCATCCTCGAACGGTTCGCCGGTTTCGAAGATGCCGACGATGCGGTAGGCGCTTTCGTAGAGGCGGAGCGTGTCGCCGACTTGCTTCTTCAGGTTGTCCGCCGCTGCCCGACCCAAGAGCAGAGGTTTTCCGCCCCGCCCCTCGGTCTTGGCGGACAGTGGCGCACCATCCACAATTTTAAACCGTTGGGCGGCGAAACCGCTGGGATCGTAGCCGTAGACGATGAAGTAGGGCGCGCCATCGGTGGCGGCGAAGGTGTAGACCATTTCCGAGAGGTCGCTGACGCCGGGCATTCCGGTGAGGATCGGCGCGATGTCTTGATCCACGGTGCTGAACATAATGTCGAGAGCGTTATCCTGTACCACCAGAATGTCGGCCCCGCTGCCGCCGGACATGGCGCTGTACCCCTGGATAAAGCCATTGGCCAGCGCGCCGAGTGCGACCACGGCGGCAACGCCCACCGCGATGCCGAACACGGTGAGCAGCGTGCGCATCTTACGTCCGAACAGGTTTTTGAGAATCATAGGTTTTTGGCAGGATTAACAGGATACAGGAATATTTCTTATCCTGTTAATCCTGTCTAAAGAGTACACCCGCATTGCTACGGGTTCACGTCGATGTCGATGAAGACCGTCATGCCCCAGCGGATCTGCGACGGGAGTTCGCCGGGATCGATGGTGACGGTGTAGTTGACGCCACCCGCGCCGGGTTCGGCCATCGACGCGATGCGCGTGATATGGCCGGTGAGTGTGAGGTCGGACAGTGCGTCGAAGGTGAGCGTGGCGGCTTGCCCTTCGGCGATCCGCGCTACGTCGATTTCGTCGAGGTCGGTGGTTTCGATGTGCAGCGTGCCCAGGTCGCCCAGCGTGATGAGCGGCTGTCCCGGTACGATGAATTCGCCGCGCCGCACGTCGATGCGGGTGATCGTTCCGGCGAAGGGCGCGTTGATCGCGGTGCGCGCCAGCGCAACCTGCGCCGCTTCCACGGCGACTTTGGCCTGCGCGACGGCGGCCTCCGCGATGGCGATATCCTGCGGCAGGACGCCTGCTTTGAGCAATTCGAGTTGCGCCAGGGCAATGTCATATTGCGCGGTCACGGCAGTCACGCCTGCATCGGCTGCGCTGCGCTGCGCCCACATCCCGGATTTGGCGGCGCGGAGTTGCGCTTCTGCTGCCGCCAACGCTTCATTTGCGGCGTGGAGCGCCTGGCGAGCCTGCTCTTCTATTGTCCCCAGCAGTGGACACGTCTGTTGTGTACTGCCGTCGGGCAAGGTGACGTCGTAGCACTTCATCGTTTCGTCATGGCGCTGGCGGGCGGCCAATTGTTCGGCCTGGGCCGCGGCGACGGCGGCCTCGGCCGCGGCGACCTGGGCTTCACCGGCGCCGGTGAAAAGTTGGTCGCGCTGCGCCAGCGTCTCGGAGATCAACGTTTGCGCGGCGAGGGTTTGGGCTTCGGCAACGGCGATTTCTTCGGGGCGCGCGCCAACTTTGACCCGCGCGACCTGCGCCTCCGCCGCTGCCAACGCCGCTTCGGCCTGGAGGAGCGCCAGTTGCGCGTCGGCGTCATCCAGCCGCACGAGCACATCTCCAGCGGCGACTTGCGCGCCCTCTTCGACGAGAACCTCGACGACCATGCCGCCGGTTTGCGCGCCAACCGTCGTCCATACGGCGGGCGTGACCTTGCCGGTGACGGAGACGAGCGTTTCAAAATCGTCCACAATGACCGGTGTTGCTTCCGGTGTGGTCGCCGTCATCTCACACGCTGAGAGCAGTAGGGCCAACGCGAGGCCGCAGAGCGCGAGAGGGCATCGGGACCGACGTCGCCGGTTCAATCTTATGCTTGATGGTATGTGTTTCAACTGTGTCATTGTTCACTTCCTCATTATTAGCGCATCATGGTCAATCGTCTGCTTGCAATCCCTGCAGCAGGGTTTCGATGAACGTTTTGCTGACCCTGTCGATGTCCATGTCGGGAATCATCATGTTGTAGACGGCTAGGCCGTCGTAAGCGGACATCATCATCCACGCGAGCGCATCGGCGTCCACTTCGCGGAACTCGCCTGTCTGGACGCCATCCCTGAAAACAGCCGCCACCAGTTGTTGGTAGGGCGGCAATATTTCCGCCCAGAAATGCATCTCCTCGTTACGCCGTTCACTCTGGGACCAGAATTCGAGCAGCAGGCCGAAGTATTGCGCGATATCGTGGCAGAAATCGACCATAATCTGTGCAGCAAGGCGTAGTTTTGTGGTAGCCATTTCGACTGTTTCTAACAAATCCATCGGTTCGCCGACAATGTTCGTTGCGATAGCCGCCACTGCTGCTTTGAAGATCTCGTCCTTGCTCTTGAAGTACCAATAGATGCTGCCTTTGCTCAACCCGCTTTCGACGACAATATCATCCATTGTCGTGTGGACGTATCCCTTGCGGCTAAAGCAGGCCAACGCGGCTTCGACGATCTGCGCGCGGCGTTCTGTCGATAAATCAGGTTTGGGCGACATTGTTCTCTCCTCGGTTCTTCTATAGACTGACTAGTCAGTCTATAAGAGATTGTACCATTGGTTTTTTTGCTGTCAAGAGAATTGGACCGCCGGCGAGACATTTTGGGCGAAATTGGAGGTTGACGTGGCGCAGAGTTTGCGGTACACTTGCGCTTTGGATGCTCGTGATTCAGGTACTCAGAGGTGGTTTTGTGGAAAGAAAGACACACTTCAAAGTCGTTGTGATTTTGGTGTTGTTGGTTGCTGGCTTCGGCATTGCTAGACCGGGACGTGCTGCGATACCTGCCCAAGCGCCTGAGGATGTGCCGATTTATTTCTTCTATGGTGATGGGTGTCCTCACTGCGCGGAGGAGGAGCCGTTTTTGGAGAAGTTGGCAAACCGCAATCGGCGCATCACCTTATATCAATATGAGGTGTGGTACGTTCCTGAGAACCAGGAGCTTTTTAAGCAAATGGCCGCGGCTATGGGCTTTGAGGCGCGCAATGTACCTACGACAATCATTGGCGATCGTTACTGGGTGGGATACACCGAGGAGATTGGGGCTCAGATCGAAGCTCAAGTCACACTCTGCCTGGATGAGGTTTGCCCGGACTCGGGTGTGGGCATTGTACCGGGACGCGAAGAGCAGACGCCGCCGACGGACGGTTCTGGCGAAGAATCGCCAGCCTCGAGCGTGATCGACCTTCCTCTGATCGGTCCCGTCAATCTGGAATCGCAGTCGTTGTTCGTCAGCACGGTGTTAATCGCCTTTGTGGACGGTTTCAATCCCTGCTCGCTGTGGGTGCTGTCGATCTTGCTGTCTTTGACGTTGAACACCGGTTCGCGTAAAAAGGTGTTCATCATCGGCGCGGTTTTTATCACGGTGACCGCTGTAGTGTACATGTTGTTCATCGCCGGACTGTTCACGGTCTTCACATTTGTGAGTTTTTTGGGATGGATTCAGGTAGTGATCGCGCTGCTGGCACTGTTCTTTGCGTTTATTAACATCAAGGACTACTTCTGGTACAAAGAGGGCCTCTCCTTCACCATCGCCGACGATAAGAAGTCCGGCATCTACAAGGGCATCCGCAAGGTGATGCGAGCCGGCGACTCGCTGTGGGGACTGGTCAGCGCGACGTTCGTGATGGCGGCAGGCGTCTCCGTGGTGGAGTTCTCCTGTACGGCAGGGTTCCCGGTGTTGTGGACCAACCTTTTAACGGCGCAGCAGGTCGGGACGGCGGCATTCGTGCTACTGTTGCTGCTCTATATGGTGATCTACCAGATTGACGAGGCGGCGATTTTCCTCGCGGCGGTGTTCACGCTCAAGACAAGCCGGCTGGAAGAGAAACACGGGCGCGTCCTCAAGCTCATCGGCGGGATGCTGATGCTGACGTTGGCCGGGGTGATGCTCATCAACCCAGACTTGATGGACAAGTTGAGCAGTTCGCTGCTTATTTTTGGCATTGCGTTTGTGGCGGCGATGGTGGTTCTGATCGTGCATCGCAAGGTTTTGCCTCACTATGGCATCTACATCGGCACGGAAATCGGACCGAAGCGCAAGCGGCGTACAACGCGAAAACATAGCTCCGGCAAGAGCACGAAAAGGTAATGCCGCTACCGTCTGATTACGTCGAGCGTGTGTATGCCGGGGTGCTCGGCAAGATCATCGGTGTTTACCTGGGACGGCCCTTTGAGGGTTGGTCTCACGCACGCATTATGCGGGAGTTGGGCGAGATCAACTACTACGTCCACGAAAAGCGCGGTGTGCCCCTCATCGTGACCGACGACGACATCACCGGCACGTTTACCTTCTTGCGTGCCATGCCCGACCACGGCAACACATCGGCGCTCACCTCTGCGCAAATCGGCCAGGCCTGGCTCAACTACCTCATCGAGGACCGCACGATTTTGTGGTGGGGTGGTTTGGGTAATTCGACGGAACATACGGCCTACTTGCGTCTCAAGCACGGGATTCCCGCGCCGCAAAGCGGTTCGATGGCGCTCGACGGCAAGGTCGTCGCGGAGCAAATCGGCGCGCAGATTTTCATCGATGGATGGGCGATGATCGCACCGGGCGATCCGGCGTTGGCGGCGGATTTGGCGCGTCGCGCGGCGAGTGTCAGCCACGACGGCGAGGCGATTTACGGCGCACAGGTCATCGCGGCGATGGAGTCGCTGGCGTTCGTGGAGCCGGACCTCACCACGCTGCTGGATACCGCCGTGACCTTTATCCCCAAGGACTCGGTCATCTACCGGATGATCGGCGACCTGCGCGACTGGCGGGCACGCGTCCCTGATTGGCGCGAGGCGTTTGGCTTGCTTACTGCGCAATACGGCTACAACACGTACGGTGGCAACTGCCACATCGTACCCAATCACGGGCTGATTATGCTGAGCCTGTTGTGGGGCGACGACGATTTCCAGAAGACGCTGATGATTGTCAACACTTGCGGGTGGGATACCGACTGTAATTCTGGCAACGTCGGCTGTTTGATGGTATCTTATCAAAAAAACGGGGGAATCACGGCGCAGCCCAGGAATCCTCCAGATGCAGAGCTTGCGCCGTTTGAGCGATCAATTCGGCTAAGGGTGGAATAGTATGGGTCGCCAGAATGCGATCACG